>Ga0187827_10003953_pt1 | contig 18630 bp, 12 predicted proteins | sample ETNtaG_39_FD_167969 | JGI IMG/M metagenome (GOLD analysis project Ga0187827, IMG submission 167969) | Marine microbial and viral communities from oxygen minimum zone, Eastern Pacific Ocean - ETNP2014_SV_150_PacBio MetaG (Illumina Assembly) | ecosystem: Environmental > Aquatic > Marine > Hypoxic... | reverse complement strand
ACACCACCAGCGTCTGCTCCTACTCCCCCCCCAACAATGCAGCAAACACCACCTGTCGATACTGCCCCACCGCATCCAGTGGGCGCCCCAACACCACCTCCGTCAATGACTCTACCGCCACCACCACCATTACCACCACCACCGCCTGCGAGTAAAACGAAGCAATGAGCTGATGAGGGTAATTTGGAGTGGGGTAACTAGAGCCCATCGACTTGAATTATCAGCAAGTGATAACCCATGCAGTAAGATCCCAAGTTTTGATTAGCGTAGATAATCCTTCAATTTCATCACTGTTGCAGAGTGAATCTGCAAGTTCCTGCCCTTCACTCTCTTCATCTACATATTCTACATGGAATACAGCTTTCCCTGCAGTGATAAACGGCTCATACGAATCACACTCATTGTAGGATGCACACTCTTCGTTGAGCGCCCAATCGTAGTAATTGACCAATTGCGGAATCTGGTCAAGGTCGTTCTTCAAACCAACTGAAAGATTACGTGCGTGGGCTTCTGTAGAGATGAAGCGATTGTAATTCAACTGGTCGCTTGCTGATAAGCCTAGACCGTTGTCGTTGATGTATCCATCCATGTTATCCGGCTCAACACCATCACATCCTTTCTCAACAGCGAGGTCTAGTCGGTTTTGCATGATTTCCCTGACAGCCGCTATGCGGAAGTCAAGCCACCACTCGCCCTCCCATTCATCAAGTGGGTCACCTTTTGCCTCTTCGGGAAATTCACTGGAATCTGAGCGGAAGTCCTCGTAACTACCCGCTGAGAAGTAACAGATGACAACGCGCCCCTCTGACTGTAGAGTGGTGATATTATCAGAATCCGTTTCAAACAGGTCGATATCGTACATTACTACATCATGGCTACGATTCAGTTCTCCAGAGAGTTGCCACTGCCATGTTGTTTCTAACGGAGGCGACCAAAATCCCGAATCGCCATCCGGCCCTTCTTCTTCATCAGAATCATCTTCGAGGCAACCAGCGAGGTTAGAGGTGAGCAGTATTGCAAAGAGGCAAACTACCATTCGTCGCATGAAATCCCTAAGTAATGAGTCGCATATAACTGAACGGTTCTGAGATTCAGTTTGTGCCATCCAAATTGGAGGCTGCGGTTACCGTGTTGAACATCAGCATGGCAATAGTCATGGGGCCAACTCCACCAGGCACTGGTGAGAGGTAATCTGCGACCTCTGCAACATCAGGATGGACATCGCCTGCAAGACGATATCCGCGCTCACCGCTGGAATCATCTACACGATTGACCCCCACATCAACAACTGCGGCACCCGGTTTCACCCAATCTGCCTGAACTAATTCAGCCCTACCTACTGCAGCAATCAAGATGTCTGCATTGCGGCAGATGTCGGCCAAATCTGAAGTTCTAGAATGAGCGATTGTGACGGTTGCATCAACTCCTTTACGTGCAAGAATAAGTGATACAGGAACCCCAACTATTCGGGAACGGCCAATAACCACGGCACTCTTTCCTGAAAGATCAACGCCGCCCCATTCGAGAAGGCGTACAACTCCTGCAGGTGTACAGGGGACAAGACCATCCACTCTCCCTTGAACTAATCTTCCGAGATTTATCGGGTGAAAACCATCGACATCCTTGGTTGGGTCTATCATGTCAGTAATTGCCAATTCATCCATTTTCTTTGGTAAAGGTGATTGAACCAGAATTCCATGCACCGAGTCATCTTTATTCAACTTCTGAACCACCTCGGCCACTTGAGCAAAATTCGCATCACTTGGTAAATCAATTCTCGTGCTCCTGACACCCACGCGTGCGCACGCTTTCTCCTTTGCACCGACATAGATGTGGCTTGCAGGGTCATCTCCAACGATAACTACGGCAAGATGTGGTGTGATTCCTTGTGCATTCAAGTCTGAAACCTTCGCTTTGACTTCGACTTCGACCTCGGCGCCGCACGCCTTTCCATCAAGCACCATTGCACCCATTGAATTGTTCGAGAAGAGGGTTGCACTTGACCATTTGCGCGCGTTAGACGACTGTGAGATTCAAAACATATGGGCTAGTCCGGTGGTTTAGCGCCAACGTTGCACAGCTGGTAGTGCTCCTGATTTGTAATCAGGTGGTCGGGAGTTCAAATCTCTCCGTTGGCTCCAAAATCATTGATTTTGGTGGTAATCATTCTGCGCTTGCTGGTATCCTGACCAACCTTGTTGTTGTGCATATTGTTGCTGTTGTGCCTGTTGCCAAGCAGCCCATTGTTGCCATTGTTCATACTGCTCAGCAGTCATCTGCTGCTGTTGTTGAGCCGCGTTGTATTGCTGCCACTGAGCATATTGCTCCGGAGTAATTTGCTGTTGTTGCCCATAGTTTTCTTCTTGTAGATGTCGAAGATAGGCCTGCATTCCTGTGGCAACCTCTGACGAATTTCCCTCTTCCTCAGCTTCGTATACCACATCTTCATTCTCATCAAACCAATCTTTTTCGGTATTTCCCCCAGAACGAAATGTCACCACAATAATCAGAGTCAATATGATGAACAAGGCACCCAAGACTCCCAGCCATTCAATAGCGAATCCTTTCGCTTCTAGATCTGCCAAAATACCAGTTTCAGAATCGGGTTCATTGACGGTGATTACTACCCCCGTAGCAACCTCTTGCTCATCCATGGTGAGAATAATGTGGTAATGTCCTGGATTCTCTGGAATCCAATCAATGTGCGCCTCACTTGACTTATTCGGTTCAACTCCTATAGTTGTAGGAACATCAGTGATACTTCTTCTTTCATCTTCCGAATCGACTTCCTCTAGAGAGAGTTTAGCATAACCATACACCTCACCTATATTGCGTACTGTTACAGCGACTATGATGGTGTCACCAAGGTAGATTTCGCCATTATTTGAATAACTCATGTCTGAATCCTCAACAAGAAGAATTGCTTGCAATTGCTGAATCTGCCAAGATGCAAAGGGACTACCCTCAGAATTGAATAAAACATCTGAAACCATCTGCTGCCCAACCATATCTTGGCCTGTAATCCATACATGTAAGGAGAGTTCATCGGCAAGCATTACAGCAGGGATTACTGATTCTAAGTCAACTGTGGCCCTAACTGGAATTGCAGAGCCAGCGGCATTGTGGCCGGGTAAAGTTACTGCACTTTGACCTCTAGCAATCTCATCGCCATGTGGATTTGAACCATGTGTTACTAACCAGTGAAGGCTTAGTGTTTCTACATTGAGTTGTTCCAGTTCTTCAACTTTCAATTCAATTATCAGTGAAGACAGCAACGATACATGAATATCGTTGGAAAGTCTTGGCCCAACCACATCAATAGGAATTGGTGGCGAATCATCCACCGTAATGTAAAACATGGCGAGGCCAGAATCAGTGATATCTTTGGCTTGTACATGCAGTTCAGTCAATTCGAACGTCAGCAGTTCGGGAGGGCCAGAACTTGTTGCCGCTCTTATAGTAGCAGTCCACCAGCCATCATTCGTGTGTACAGTCAAACTATCTTCACCAAGCAGGACTTTCACCTTGATTTGGTCTCCAGGTACATCACCTGTGGGTGAAAAAGCAACTCTTCCAGAAATAGTGATGTTACTCCCCGGTGTGACCCAAGCGCCGTCTGCAGAACGCTGCCCTTCTGCAAGTTCGAGAAGAATGCTGTCTGACACAACCTCTAGTTCGGCCGAGAAACGCCACTTCAATTCAGGGAAAGCAATCCAGTCGCCCTGTCCTGCACGATCAACTACCTCGATATTTGGTTCTCTCCTCAAATTACCCTCATCGGGAAGGTCCCAATCTAGTTTGAATGATGCATGAATTTGCATCTCGTTTGTGAATGCGGTGAGATTCCCGTCCCGTGCCTGTATATGGCAACTTACCAACTGCAGATATTGGCTAGTCGTGGCACATTGTCCATCCAGTGAATTCCAAACTATAGCGAGTTGGTCCTGTACTGAATTTCCGGCAAGATTGAGGGTAACTTGGTCAACATCTGAATAACCATTATCCTCAGTGAATGGAATTACCAGAGAGTATGTTGGGCTAGGGTGTAGCCAATTCCGCGGACCACCACCCCACATCGCACCCTCTCTAGTGATGTGTGGGGCTTCATCAGTCATTAACTGATAAATGAACAAATGAGAGTTGTTGAGTTCATTTCCGCCACCCACAATGGTGTTTCCGGCTGGATCTGAACCAACTAGGTAGCCTGCCACAAATTCCCCTTGAATACCATAGGTATCATCGAATGTGAATGAGTAATTTCCTCGGCCATGAGACAGATTTAGGGGTAAATCCAAATCCTGTGGGAGGAATTCATCTGCATCTATCTCGCCATCACCATCAATATCTTCCTGCCACTGCCGCCAGAGCATCAGTGTGACCTCCGTTGGTAGAACTGGCTGGTCTGATATCTCAAAAGTGAGGGTTTGAGCAAGTGATGGTTCAAGGTGGTCGTGGGAAGCAACACTCTGATTGATGACATGAGGTGAGATAGAGTCGATTTCAAATGAACGATTCAAACTAATTGAAGTTACATCGCTGCCACCCGTGAGCAGTGAAATTTCTATTGAATAATCTATAATTCCTGTTACAATCGGTGTTCGTGTGTTGAAAACTGCCCGCCCTTGATTCAACTGAGTTGTCTGCATTATAACTATCTCATTCTCAAGTAATCTGACTTCGACATCGCTACTACGTGGCCCAAATATCGACTCCAATCCCTCAAACTCGAGGTCCACTTCAACTGAAATATTAGAATCAGATTTTAGATAAGAGGCATCGGAAGGTATCACAAGAGAGCGATCATTGAAGACGCGCCATTCTGATATCAGTATATCATTCTCTACTCCTTGAGAAGGACCTGGACCAAACAAGTGTACCCATGGCAAAGAAATCAGTCCATCCTTCATCACTCCACGCAAAGTGAGTGACAGAAGTTCCTCGTCATCCCAAGATGCATTCAGTGAGAATTTGAGGGTGGGATGTAGTTCACAGCAAATCCCCGGCCCACTAGCTCCCGGTTCAGTACTGTACCCACCAGTGGTGAAATTTTCTGGTAGAATTATAGCGTTTGCATCGCCTTCGATGGTATCGGAAGGCAGAGGTGCGGCCCCAAGCCAAACAGTGTAAGTCACTGCATTGTTGTCACCTACAAGGTCATAGCGCAGTGCCGCCAATTCGCCCTCTACAACCGAGAGATTGTGGCCAAACTCAAACCATTGCCAAGAAGGTGAGAGGGTGACAGAGAGGTTGGATTCTGATTCCAATACTATTTGAGTTGCCAAGCCAGTATTCAACTCAGTTAGGGTGACTGACATTGCAGCAGGAAATTCCCAACCCATGGCAAGAGGGATGGTGACCCAACCAGAGGTAGGAGTCATGCTGCTTGCAAGATTGTTTAGATTCAACACGAAATGTGATTCCGGCTCAAAATGAATGGATGTGCTCGGGTAATGTGGGATAGCAATCCCTCCAAGACGGGCCCCCCCCCCAGACGCATCGAGCAACAGTTCGGCGCGAATGTATTCAACGTCAGAATTGCTCCATAGTGCCTGTGCAGAAGCCACATTTGCAACAAAATTTGAGCGTTCGCCAGACTCTACCTGAAATGTTCGTGAATCATCACCTGAACCATAACTCCATGAAGAAATCGTGTTACCATCTATCAACAATTGAATATCCAAGTTTGTTACTCCATTAGTGTGTTCGGGGCTGACTTCGAAGATGAAGTGACCAAGTGAATCTTTTGGAATCCAGAGAGGAACGGTATGTTGGTTAGGGAATTTTAAATCGACCGAATTATTTCCGCTTTCAAGAACATCCTGCCACCCCCAAGTGCCGATTGATTGGTTTACAATGCTCCATTCATGACGGCCATTGTTCAACAAGTCTATCGCTGGTGATGAGGGGAGGCCTGCGCCATGAAGTTCAACCTCAAACTTCTGTAAGTCGAAACTTGAACTCTGTCCGTTCCATCTGAATTGTATTTCATGGGTCCAATCGTCCAAATCGGTAGGCCCATTCTCATTCATTGCTATCCACGAGGTGCCATCAAGTGTAGCTTCCAAGTAGCCTCCACCTGTATACATGGTGGCAGCTGTGACCTTACTGAGAGGTCGCCGCGAATGTAATGTTGGTGAATAGGCATAACCTGAACCTGTGATGCTATCACCGTCCCAACTACAAGAGGAAAGACTCCAATCTGATGGATTTACATCAAATGAATTTACATATTTACCTTGAATATGAATACCATTTATCTTAGATACAGACCCTGTTCCTTGAGCCGACAAGGTCGCTTTCAAACGGATTGCTGGGTGTTTTTCCCAATCGATTCCACCTAAATCTGCCCAAGTGCCTGAACGCTGATTAAATCCATCGAGGGGGGTATTGTTGCTAGCGTCTAACACACTCCAACTGATTGAATTTGATGGTGCGTCGGAATCAATACTCATAATCCCGTAGGGGCCGGGAAGTGAACGATAATTGGAGTTAGAGGCATTTGGCCCAAAGGCGGGAGATGTCCAATTTCCTTGGCCTCCTGGTTTTGTTAACCTTACATCATCAACGAACCACCAGTCACAACATGTGCCTGAGCCATAAGGGAATCTAAATCTAAATTGAAAGTTTGAATGAAACGCATCATTTGGAAGATTGAATTGGTCATTTCTATTTGAGTATCCTGGATAACCTTGGTATCCATAGTAAGTAGTAATTGATCCCCAACTTCCTGAGGAGCGCTTGTACTCAACAAATAGATTCTCATTGCTGTCAGGATCTTCACCACACCCACTATGCCCTTCTGTCATCCAAAAAGCCATTATCCCCTGTGAGAGTGAAGATAAATCAATCGTATTCGAAGTAATTGTTACAGTGTTATGTCGCAGCATCAACGAACGGCCACCACTTCCGTTTGTTCCACAGGTCATCGTGTTAATTCCACCATAGTTAGCATTGGTAGAACTCCATCCTGTTGGTAAACTATTAGAATTATCAAAAGACCAATACTCATCAATCGCAGATACCTGCAATCCTGAATTATTGTAGTCAATTCCTTGTGAGGTTGCCCCCGTTTGATTGAAATCACTAGATTGAGTGAATGAATGTCCATCACTATGTGAAACTGCAGAAGGCGCCAATTCAAGGCTAATGTTTCGTATCGCTTCATCTTCTGGGACGTCCAATTTGAAGGAGTTTGAAATAGTGGTTGGATAACTTGAGATTGTCACTATTTCTGTTGAATTTAGTGATGCATATTCCATGAAACCGTTGTCTTCCAATGGCTCTGTCCCTTGATAAGGAAGGGAAGTGAAAGCAGCCAAAGATGAAGTTAGCATGAGTAAAATCAGAACAGTGGCGCCCCGCTTCATTCGACCCCCTCCCTTGTTGTCGAGGAGTGGGATTGATAGTGAATCTTTCTCTTTAGAGAAAGGTTTTTTCTTTTTACCAACCAGTGAGCGAATGGTTTGATTACCGTCTACACATTGGACCGTTCGGCGGCCACTTTCGCCGTCGGTGTATTGCTATGGATTTGGGTCATCTTGAAAATACTTTTTTGCCAATAGAAAGCCGCGTGAAAACCGGTTCTGATGTCATTTTCTCGTGGTATGGCCGCTACCAACAAGCGAAAGCACTCGGCGAGCCCGCTATCAACGGCACCGTTGGAAGTTTGCTGGAAGATGATGGCTCTCTTGCTGTCAACAAAGTAGTGATGGATACAATCCGCAAACAACCAGATGTTGATCTTTCGGCCTACGCACCACTTTCCGGCCTTCCCGACTTCAAGCGACTGGCAGCAGAACTCGCTGTTGGACCTCGGCTAGCAAGCCTGCGAGATATTGGCCTGCATAGCAACGCTATAGCTACCCCTGGAGGCACCGGCGCGCTTTACCTATCTGCAAGATGTATGTTGGCGGTAGGCGATACTATTCTCCTCCGCTCTCGAAGATGGTCACCCTATGACACACTGGCAACAGAATGTGGCCTCCCTATTGCTGAATGGCCCATCCTACCCGTTGGCGATAGCGATCATTCAAAAGTCGATCTAGCCGCCCTTGAAGAAAAGTTGGAGGAAATTGTATCTAGCCAAGATAGACTCCTTGCGTGGGTAAATGACCCAGCCCACAATCCGACCGGAATATCATTGGATGCAGAAGGACGTGAACTTGTTCTCGACGCTTTCATCAACTGTGCGACAAGTTATCCAGAGAAAGGTGTCACACTCTTCCTCGATACCGCTTATGCAATCTACGCCGATGAACCCTACGGTTGGTCTGAAACTATCCACAATAAGTTCTCATGGGCTGACTGGCCTGAAAATCTCTTGATTTGTTGGGGCCTTTCCGCTTCAAAATCACACACGATTTACGGTATGAGGTGTGGAGCCATTGTGTTCCTCCATCCATCTGAAGATTATGTGGCTAGACTTGGAGAGATATGTGCGGTCACCGGACGTGGCACTTGGTCTCTAGCACCACGCCTACCTCAATCAACCTTGATAACTATTCATAGTGATGAGGAGTTGGCCAGTTCTTGGGGAGTGGAAAAGAGCCGATTGAAGGAGATGCTTACAGTGAGAAGAAAAATGTTCAACGAAAGAATGGCCCAATCTGAACTTCCATTGATGCCTTCAGATGATGGCTACTTTGCCTTCATTCCATGTGATGATCCGCATTCCATCGCCGAGAGGGCGGCTGAATCTCATCTCTATGTCGTGCCACTGAAAGGAGGAGTGCGCATTGGCCTATGTTCGATTGGAAGCAGCGATGTAGTCCGTGCCGCTGAAATCCTCATAGAATCGTGGCATGCTCTCGCCGAGTGAGGTGATAATTTGGTGAGAAACGTACGCAACAATCTCTTCATAGCATCTTGGCTCTGTATCATTATTTCATCTGGAATCATTTTCGCTGACCCTGCATACATTGCAATTGGAGCACCTATTGGTTTAGCAGGCGCGGTGATGTTTCTTCTCGCATTTGTCCGAATTGAAGAGCCAAAACCGTTGAGCGAAAAAGAAATTCTTGATTGGACTCCAGAAGTGGGGAGACTTCCTGAAGGGGCTGAGGGGAGCGTCATGTATCGGATTGACACCACTCTTGATGAGCCTGTTCGAACAAGCGTGTTGTGCGGTAAATGTGGGGAACTGACGTGGCTCGATGGCCCACGCCCTCGAACCTTCATCTGTATCGGTTGTGATATGATGCTCTGGGATAAGCCAGAAGATGATGAAGAAGAATGACCTCTAACCATTAATTTACATCCATCTCAATCACGGAATGTGAGTGCCATTATAGTGACCAAAAGGCCGAGCACCAGCATACTGATGAGAAATATGAGGGGCATGGTTGAGAAGATTTCTTTGAAATCATTAGATTCAGATTCACTCTCATCTTGACCCAGACTAGCATCGCCAGTAAACTCTTCATCAACCTGCTCTGTTGAGCCATCAACTGGCCCGAGGTTCGACTCAGAAAACTCACACGAACCGTCATCAAACGTGGCATTAGCATCGTAATTTGTCGCGAACGCATAGGTACAACCGTAAACTGGTCCGGACTTCGAGTCTTCAGCAGACGAGAAGGTGCAAGACCCATCATCAACCGTCGCATTTGTAACGAAATTAGTCGCATTGGCATAGGTGCAACCCAATACTGGGACGGGCTCTAGCTGCGGATACTCACAAGTCCCGTCATCCTCCGTAGCATTGAGGTCAAAGTTAGTGGCATTTTCATCCATGCATCCCAAAACGGGAGATGGCAACGGATACTCACAGGTCCCGTCATCCTCTGTAGCATTGAGGTCAAAGTTAGTGGCATTTTCATCCATGCATCCCACAATAGGTGGCGGGCTCGGGAATTCACAAGACCCATCATCAACTGTCGCATTGATATTGAAATTAAGTGCCGATTCATTTGTGCAACCCAATACATCCTCAGGAATTGGTTCAGCCACCTCAATCGTACCACTGAGTGGCACTCCAGCAATCCCCAGTACATCAAAGAATGTCATTTCCCAACTCCACTCACCAGCCTCATCGAGATAGTGTGATTTGTTATTGGAATTGGTGTAGAATGTCTCATTCAGTGCCTCTGAGCCACCTGGTCTGAACATACTCAAAGAGTAATATTGCTGATGCATCATCTCCTCCAAAGTGGGGTGTAATCCCCAAACAGCCACCTCGCCTAAAGTCATGTTTTCAGGTGGTGTTGTAACATTCGGTGCAGTCTGCGGAGCCGGTGCTACCCAACTCCTCTCAGTCAAGTAATCAGAATGGGAAAAAGCAGTGGGCCTTCCTTGATACCAATATTCACTCCATGTTCCGCTCTGGACCATCACAAATGATTGCCCATTAAACAGATTACCAAGGTCATTCCCACCTGCTGAATCTCGAACATTGAGCCAACCATATTCATCCGCCAAATTGGTTTCAACAAGTGTTGTACTGGTAACCTGCCTCACATGGTTGGTGTTAACCCAAGCGCTTTCAGAACTGTTGAACCAGATACGTACGAAGTTTGTTGGTTGGCAATAGCAAAACTCCACGGCGTGGTACTGTTCCCCCACATTCGCCTGTAGGCCTTGGGAAGGTGAATGTAGAGGCGTGCTATGGATAAGGGTGTCCTGAGTTATTTCGACGACCCTGTCAAGTGGGAAGTAATGGATTCGTCCGCGGTGAAACTCTATGAGATCGAAATAGTACGACCAGTTCCAATCAGGTCCAGGGTCTTGATGCGAAGAAGTTCCCCCGATGTGCTCATCTTCTGAGTGCCCTACGATGAAGTGCCTATCAACCGGAATATTGTAGCGAAAAGTAAGCCATGCAACTAATTTAGCAGATTCTTGGTACATCGCTGTAGAAAAATTTCCCTGAACATGGTATCCGTTGCTCGGATCGATGTATGCAGAGTGTTCGATACCAATGCTATGGGCGTTGGCGTTGGCATCGTGGTATCCAATGTCCTCATCTTTCACCATTTGAGTAATCTTCCCATCCTGTGAGTTCTGATTTGATGAGTAAGGTGCATCGTGGTTGTTGATTACATAATGTGCGGCTACGCCGGCGTCAGGATTGTTGAACCATGAGATTGTTCCGGAATAGGAGCCTTGAGTGACATGAATTATAATGCGATAAATCTCATTGCTGTCCCGGCTACTGTCTGACCATCCGTTGCTGTGTGCTTCATCCCAGATAACGCTAGGTTTGCTCGGCTCAGCCATTGCAGAAGAAGACGGCGACTTACTAGGGACGAGGTTAGATGAAGGAAAAACTAATTCTGCAGAATAATTTGATTCATCCGAATCATATGGTTGAGAAAAACTCATGAAGATAGATGTGAGCAATAGGATAGCCAGTACTACCGGTTGCCGCATCACCCAATGGGGTCACAGGTTGGCTATCAATTATCCCATGCGCGAGCAAGCATCAAAACAGACGGGGCGTTCGAAGGCTTAGGAGGGCAGTTAATGGAGTTGAGTAATAATGAGCGCCGGATGCTGAAGGTGATGCTCACCAAATCAAATGAGATTTGGCAGCTCAATGACTTGTTGGATGCGTGTGGCTGGGTTGATCAGGCACACATTGCCGGCGCAGGCGGTACTCTTGCTGAGGCAGGCCTTGTTATTCAAACAGAGCAACGTAGCAAGGTTTGGCGGCTTGCTACTGAAGGCGAGGCTGCCGCTGAAAGCGGCCTTCTTGAACAGCGAATATGGAATTGGATTTCAGCCCAAGATGGCAAAGTTGGAATGCAAGATTTGCAAACCGCAGAAGTTATCGAAAAGCGAGAGGCAGGGGCTGGAATCGGTCTTCTCAAAGACCTCGGAATTCAACTTGTAAGTGGGCAATTTGTGGTGCCTTCAGCAACCGGAGCAATCGAGGCAACCCTCGAGATGCGAGGGCAGTTCATTTCCGCCTTGGCAGATGCAGGTGAAATAGGCGCACCAGAAAGCGTTCTAGATGTTAGCCAAGTAGACTATTTTGCAAGGCGCAAAGGTATTATCACATCGAGTGAAGAAGTGGTTAGAACTTGGCAACTCACGCCGCAAAGTAGCACAGTGAAAACACAGTATCTTGAAGAGCGCCTAACGGTCGCCGACATCACTCCTGAACTATTGCAGGGAGATGAGTGGCGAAAAGCTGACTTCAAGCCGTACGATGTCACTAGAGAAGCATCTACTCCAACGGTTGGCAAATCACATCCGATGCAAGCCCTAATCGAGCGCATCCGTGCAATCTTCCTTGAGATGGGTTTCACTGAAATTGAAGGTGATTATGTAACAACTGCGGGTTGGAACATGGATGCTCTGTTCATCCCACAAGATCATCCAGCAAGAGAGATGCAGGACACCTTCTATCTCGACAATCCCGAATCAATCCCACTCCCAAGTGATATGACCGAACAATGGGCAAAAGTACACGAAACTGGAGGCCATACTGGAAGCAGTGGTTGGGGTGGCGAATTTTCAGCAGAAATATCTGAGAAAGGGATGCTGCGAACCCATACGACCGTGAACACAGTAAAACATGTTGCTGAAAATCCAGGTACTCCATGCCGCGTCTTTGGTATTGGTAGGGTATTCCGCAAAGAGAGCATTGACCGTACTCATCTACCCGAGTTTCATCAGATTGAAGGTATTATCATGGAGCCTCATGCAAGTCTTCCGATGCTGGTAAACACACTCAAAGAGTTCTATACCAAAATGGGCTATCCCGAAGTTCGAGTTCGTCCTGCCTACTTCCCTTATACCGAACCATCTCTAGAGATTGAGGTCAAATGGAGAGGCAAGTGGCTCGAGTTGGGCGGTGCTGGAATTTTCCGCCCCGAAGTAACTGAACCTTTGGGGGCCAAATGGCCCGTTTGTGCATGGGGTATGGGCCTTGAGAGATTGGCTATGCTAGTGCTTGGACTTGATGACATTCGCCAACTTTACATCTCTGATTTGGAATGGCTCAGTAATCAGCCTGTATTGTAATCACGGCGCCCGGTTATGACACTCCCACCACCAAATAGGATAGCAAGCAAGAGCATGGTAACACTGAAATCTATCCAAATTGGTATTTGTTCAGTATTTTCTGTTTCAATATGTACTGGTTCTGAATTATACAAAGCCATAGTATTGTATTCGTAAGACCTTCCACTACAAGTGCTAAATTAACTATCTTCAACTAATTTCTTTACATCTTGTAGTGCAAGTTCGGGTACCCATTCAGTATCGCCCCACCATACTCTCTGAAATCCATCTTTGTCAACCAATATGGTACCAGTAGAATGGTCCACTAAATAATCAAGTTCGGGGTGATGACGGCCACTAGTGTTCTCACTATCTGATGAATTGCTATAATTAGCCCCATATTCATCACTAGATACTGTTTTTAGGCCAACTCCAAAGTTGCCCCATACAGGCTCTAATTGTTCTAATTCACCCGTAAAATGATCCCAATCTAGTGCCATGTATTCGCGATACAGTGTTAGTAATTCGGAGTCATCTTCCCATGGGTCAACAGTAATCGAGATGACTTCTACTTGTTCCTGTTCTTCATCACTTAGTTGTGAATAAAGCCATTTGACATTAGATGAAACTATTGGGCAGACATCAGGACAACGGGTGAACATGAAAATTACAATCAACACTTTATCTTCGTAAACTGAACTATTGATAGTGATATTATCTTGATTTAGTAATTCAAATGAATTAACTTCCACAAATGGATAGATATCATCACCATTGAAATCATCTGGAATTGGAGTATCTCCCCCTAAACAACCAGCCATTATTAGAGTACTAGCAAGAAGCAGCGCCGTTATAATGCGAGACATTTCATTCACTCAGAGGGATAAAGCGGGGGGTATGGGTATCTTGCATCTTTATCAGATTCCATTTGCACAACATAGATTCCACTAACCATCTCAGAAATTAATATGTATCCGCGGGGGTCATATTGTAGGCCCCAATCAAATGGAATCACACAGGATGCCCAACAATCTGCCATGTCATACTCAAGCGTGTTTGTAGGATCATCAATCCAAGTTGGACCCGCGGGAATGTAATACCCCATTGTGCGAGTCTCTGCTAACTCCTTGATAGCCTTGAATCCAAATTCTGGAGCAGGTACTCCATCTTCCCAAACAAGATCTTCCCAGATATGACCATGGTCAGTAACCCAAGTTCCAGCATGATAATGTGCCCAGTAAACCATACCATTTAGCCCCGTATCACCATTATGTGGGCTGAAGATATACCCCCCAGGTATGTAGTGCTGTGGATGTTTTGAGCCATTTGCTAAAGTTCCTTCACCGGGTAATTTCCACTTACTTACAAGGAAAGGTTTGGCCGGGTCTGTTGTATCAATTGTCCATACATATCCAGTATGATTAGAGTTAGAACCATATTCGGGTGCGATGAGAGTATAATGTCTCCAATTGACACCATGTGTTTCATCATCTGGCCCAGTACCACAAGATGCTGGCCAAGTTGCCTCTGGGACATATTCGCTTATTCCATTGCAAATGAGGTGGTCGTATGGCACAGCGTAGTGAATGTTGTCATTTCCTTGATTGGCATCAAGCCACTCTTCTGCCGACATGTCGGCGTGGCCGCCACCATCAGGACCATACCAGCCGTCATCGGCTGTTGGACAACCTAGCCAGCGACCAACCTCATTGTTCTGTGGCCATGATACACCTTCTGGATCAGGGACATCAGGTGGATTAGTGACATCAACGATTCTCAAGCCAGCTCCCCAATAAGAAATATAGAGAAGTTTTTGGCCAGTAATTGGATGTACTGCGTATACATTGTCGTGATTGAAAATTGCTCCTCCACAGGTGGTATCAATTTCTGGAGAATAGCCACCCCATCTAACAATCTCACGACTTTGGTTTTGCTGCTCATCACTCTGAGTTGGAAGCCACGACTCTAAGCCAAGTGGTACATAGAAAATTTGAGTCCCTTTGTAGTAAGTCCCTGAACTACCTTCCATCATTTCGGGATAAGGGTCAGCACCGAACAAGAAGAGATGACACTCCTCATCTGACCACATAGGGTTTGCAGGCTCCCAATCACAGTATACATGGACATCTTGGTTATGGAATCCTGCGGGAGGATTATTCCATTCTGCAACTTTTACAGGCTCCAATTTATTTCCCACATAGACAACGTCTAGTCGATTAGTACCACTGTTAGCATCATCGTCATTTGGAATAGGATCTAATTCACTATTGGTCAATTCGTGATTGATTAGTACCCAGTTATTGTCTGGTGTCACCTTGATGTCAATTATTCGGGCTACTTCAGCGTAGTAAGTCGACAATAATGTGATGTTGTTGGGTCTTGAGATATCAAGAATCTCAAACTGATTGTATGATGAAACATAAGCATAACATCCACCAGTGCCATCACCATAGATTACACAATCATCCAAGAAATTTCCTTGAATGGCAATTTCTGAATTATCACCTGGTGTTGGCCCTGTGTTCTTATATTCGGGAAAACAAGGACGTCCAGCAATATTGTCTAATTCAGTTGGAGGCTTTTCGTTACCGTCACAATTTAGATTATGATAATCAATGAGTTGCATATTGCTAGTCTTCAATCGATGTGCCATTAAGTCAGTATGACTGTGATTATCATCCTCAATTTCTGTAACCGGATCAACCCAATTTTCCATCGGATCTTCAGATGTATCATCATTTCCAAAGCTAAAAGCAAACCAAGCAGCAGATGAAAGAAGACTCAATGAAACTAAGCCAACAAGAGCGTAAACAATCATCTGCTCTTGAGTGGCTGCAGATTCATCATCAAACATCATTCTCCGCATCAAATAACCCCACTCGCCCTACGGGCGCATCCACCGCTCACTCAATCCATTGATGACGCTTACGCACAAACGAAATCTCAATTCACAAACAAAAAATGAGTTGCTCAAGTATTTTGAGTACTAATTTGTCCTTCGTATGGTTTGTCAATATCTAACTGCATAATGTAGAGGCCAGAAGTTATGCAAGAGGTGTAGATGTAGCCCTTGTGATACTCAGCAGCCCAAAGGAAAGGTACCCAACCAAAGTCGTAATATTGTGATTCTAGAGGAGTGCCGTCGGCTCCATGTGGCAGAAAATATCCTATCGTTGATTCGAAGTAAACATCCGTCTTGTTGTAATCTCCTAGGCCAGCATGCATCAGCGCCTCAACATCAATTACCCATACACCACTATGGTAGTGAGAGAGGTATATTCTACCATCCCAAGCACCACCGTGGCTAGTGTCGGGTTTCCCTTGAATTCCCGTCTGGAATATTTCTAAATCAGCATTGTGTGGACTGAATAGCAACCATTCTTCCCCCCCAGGTATGAAGTGCTCCTCGGCGTAGGGAATCTCCCAATCGTGAATCACCTTTGGCTTGAAAGTCAATTTTCCATTTATCATCTCGTAAGGAGTGGTATCGATGAGATATCCAAGACCAACTCCGACAGTTGTCTCGAGGACTTCAGTGGCAAGGAATGTGAGATGCATCTTTCCAGAAGGATATCCAAGATGGCTTGCATCAACCATCTTGTCAAACGGTTCAGCATAATGGATGTAAGATGCTCTGCCACCATTTTCATTGCTTGACCATCCAGCATCCGGCTCTCCATCATCATTCAAATCAGAGAAATTCATCCAAAGGCCAACTTCAGGCGCTCTCCATAAGCATCCTGCCTGACTGCCACCTGAAGCGCGGCAGAGAGAGCCGTGCCAGAGATATTCAGCAAGATTGTGTTGAGGATGTGGGACATCTGTGACGTCAAAAATTCGCAATCCTGCCTCCCAATATGCTCCATAGATGTAGGTCTGTCCATATCTTGGGTCATTGGTATCTTCGCCCGGCCAAGTTTGAACAGTCATGTCGTGAATGTAGATCCAACCACCGTTGGTAGTCTCCCAACTAACTTCTGCTTCACCTACTTTGACAATACGCGGTAAGTCACCATAGGCGGCAAAATTGAGGTGGGCAATCGTTACGCCTCCGCAAGCATCACCGGTACCTACGTCGCATTGGTCGTAGTCGGGGTTGGCTACAAAGATGTACCACTCTCCATCTATCATGTGGGTGTAGAGGTTGTGTGGGCCCGAAGGATGGTCAACATCATACCACGAATCGATATATTCTGGGTCGGCTTTGTTGGTTACATCAACCAAAGTGACACTCACTTGAGCAGGGTCTTCCCACTCTCCTACATTGGGGTCAGAGTTGCCCGGGTCAACCAATTGGTTCTGTAGAATCACATACTCTCGCCCATTATACTCAAGGTACTTCACATCCAAAACCTGTGTGTAGGGGTCATTGTAAACACCGGCCACTGAAGTGTTGTAGGGGTCAGTCACATCGGTGATGTGCATTTCTTTCCAACCTGCCTGATATGCATACGTGTGACCATCAGGTGAATCAGCAACCTGAATTTCCGCATTACCTGGCATGGTTAATGGATTATAATTTACAAATTCGATGTTTGGAGTACCAAATTCGTGCTGAGTGGCGTTGCGATGGTCGTGTTCCTCATCTTGAATCAGTGGGTCCACCATCTCCCAAACATCGTCGCCATCGTTGCCGTCAATGAGAGATGTAGTCAGAGCATAGAGGCTAGCAGAAAATATTCCGACAGCTAAGATAGCTGCGGCAGCAACCACTTTCTTGTCCAATAAAGCGGCGACTGCAACCACCTTGTTATCCATAGAACGCTCGACCTGTGCTGTCACCTTTTATTTATGGGTGAGTGACGCCAATCAATTCGTGGCGAAAATCAGCGCGGTCGCGTGGTTTGCGGCAATACTTATTGCTTTCACAGGGTTTCTTCCTACAGTAGCAGTCGCTCATGATGCTGGGACCTTCACAATATTAGCCAAAGCGAATCAACTAACCCCTAACACACCACAACTCGTTTTCAACGACTCAGTTTGGTGGTACAATGTAGATTCCACAGAGAATGTCACCCATAGAATTGTCTACGATGATGACGGAGATGGCCTCTACAATGGCACGCTGGATTGGGATTCTGGCAACCTTTCTTCTGAGTGTGAAAAAGATGAGCACGGGAATCAAACAGATCCAGATTGCAGAGTCACATACGAAATTCCATTCAATGGAACTTGGGGTCCTGGAACCTACAATTATCAGGACATGTTGTCCAATGGAACGGTAAACAATGGCACTATCATCGTCCATCCAGATTGGCATCCAAGTGATGGTGAATCACCTCCTATAGGGGGTTACGAATTCGGTGATGATGAAGATGAACAAGAGGTTGATTCCCAAGATGAAAATAACGGCTCTCGTGAATGGTTGCTCTGGGTTGCTGCCGGTTCAGGAGTGTTTGCTCTGCTCCTAGTTGGTGTTCTGTTTGCCGGGGGCGAAGAAAACGCACTTGGCACTGAAAACGCTGAAAATCAAGGACATAAGGCGGACTCGGACATCGATGATGTCGCTGAAGAAGAGTGATGGCTTCTTCAGAGTGGCACTCATATTATTGTCCAAAGCCTCAAATTGCAATTGTTGGTCGGCGGGTTCAAGGGCGCTTAGCTCAGCTTGGAAGAGTCCCTGGTTTGCAACCAGGTGGCCGGGGGTTCAAATCCCCCAGCGTCCACCATATGAACGGTATAGAC
>Ga0187827_10003952_pt1 | contig 18632 bp, 20 predicted proteins | sample ETNtaG_39_FD_167969 | JGI IMG/M metagenome (GOLD analysis project Ga0187827, IMG submission 167969) | Marine microbial and viral communities from oxygen minimum zone, Eastern Pacific Ocean - ETNP2014_SV_150_PacBio MetaG (Illumina Assembly) | ecosystem: Environmental > Aquatic > Marine > Hypoxic... | reverse complement strand
CATCTGCATCTATAGAATTTTTTTTAAGATTAGCTCTATTTTTTTTTCTTAATTTTGCATTGTCAATAATAAATCTTAATTCCTTCTTGGAAATATCTGATATATTTATGAAATTTCTCATAACTAGCTCATTTCCTTACAAGTTTCGTCGATTTTACTAATTGCCTCATCAATTTCTTTTTTTGAAACAATTAATGCTGGAAATAATCTTATCACCTGTTCTTCTGCTTTCACGACCAACATTTTATATTTCATAAGAGTTTCAATAAACTTCGTGTTATCAACTGCCAATTTTAAACCTTTCAACAATCCTCTACCTCTAACCTCTAAAATAACTTTTGAATATTTTTTTTTAAGACCAATTAATTCTTGATCAAAATATTTAGATATTTTTTTAACGTTATCTAAAAATCCATCTTGTAAAATTATATCTAATACACCGTTTCCAACTGCCATAGCCAAAGGATTTCCACCAAATGTTGATCCATGGGTTCCGGGTGTCATCCCAACGGATACCCTTTTTGTAAGTAAGCAAGCTCCTAATGGAAAACCTCCGCCAATTCCCTTTGCAATCGGTACAATATCAGGAACAATTCCTGATTTTTCAAACGCAAAAAAATCACCTGTTCTTCCAATACCACATTGGACTTCATCTAAAATTAAAAGGAGATTTTTTTTATCACATAGCTCTCTTAAACCTTTTAAACAATAATCTGGAACTTCTTTTATTCCTCCTTCACCTAAAATTGTTTCTATCATGATTCCGGCCGTTTCATTAGTTATTGCTTTTTTTAATGATTCGAGATCTGCAAAAGGAACCTGATCAAATCCGTCTACTTTTGGATCAAAACCCTCTATATGTTTTGGATTATTTGCTGCAAATAGTGCGGCGAGAGTTCTTCCATGAAAAGCTCCTTTGAAAGTAATTATTCTTTTTTTATTAGGTTGACCAATTGTATGAAAATATTTTCTTGCAATTTTAATACTAGTCTCAGTAGCTTCTGTTCCAGAATTTTGGAAACACACAAAATCAGCAAAGGTATAATCGGTTAACCTTTTTGCTAATTTTTCCTGTTCAGGAATAATGAATGCATTAGATACATGCCAAAGTTTTTGAGATTGTTTTTGAATAATTTTTATTAAATGTTCGTGGCAATGACCTAAAGAATTAACGGCAATGCCACTAATAAAATCTAAATACCTCTCATCATTTAGATCATAAAGATAACATCCCTTACCTTTCGAAAAAGAAATATTTTTTCTTGCATATGTTCCAAGAACTGAGTTCATAACTATTAAGATATAATTTTATATCCTTTTAAATATAGCATAAAAGATACAAACCAAATAATAATACAAAGTAAAAAAAGATATATTAAGCCAAAAGTTATCGACCCATCTGAATTTCCAATAAATCCAAATCTGAAACCATCAATCATATAAAAAAAAGGGTTATATTCACTTATAATTTGTAGAAATTTTGGTAATTTATCTATTGAATAAAAACTTCCACTCAAAAAAACAAATGGAGAAATCACAAAGTTTGTAACAGTGCTCATGTGGTCAAATTTTTCTGCCCACAACCCAGCAATAAATCCCACTGCACCTAAAACAAAAGAACCTAAAAAAAGATAAATTAATATATAAAAAATATTATCTATTTGTATATTTAGAAAAAATGCAAATACAATAATTGATACTGCTGCAATTATAAAACTTCTTGTTACAGAAGCTAATATTATTGCCATTGTTACCTCTAAAGAAGATAGAGGTGCAGATATCATATCAACAATATTGCCCATGACTTTACCCATTAATATGGAAGATGAAGAATGTGAAAACGCTTGGATTAGAAATTGCATCGCAATCAATCCTGGAAAAAGAAAATTAATATAAGGAACGCCAAGTACGTATGATCTTTCATCACCTATCGCTAATGAAATTACTAATAAAAATAATCCTGCGGTTATTATTGGACCCAAAATCGTTTGTCCGATTACATTGAAGAATCTTAAAACTTCTTTTTTATATAATGTCCAAACACCAATCCAATTTACAAATCCAAATCTTCTTACACCAATTTCATATTTTTTTTCTAATTCAACCATAATTAACTACGTTTATTAGTTTTTTTGAAAAATTGTTAAAAAACTAAAAAAAAATATTGAAAATTCTCTCTTTTTATGTGTAATTACCATAATATTGTAGATATATATCAAATAAACACTACATATAGATTAAGTAAATTATGTGGACACCAGAAAAAATAGATAAATTAAAGCAACTTTGGGGTAAAAGCAACACCGCAAGCCAAATTGCAGTCATTATTGGTGGAGTAACAAGAAATGCTGTCATAGGAAAAGCATATCGATTAAATCTTACTGCAAAATCCATTCCTAAAAATACTAAATTCAAAAAAAATTCAGAAAATCAGGAAAACGCTACGCAGCCAGAAAGGAAAACACGCAGAAGTAAATTTAAATCGTTGTTATTAGATAAAAATTTTGAACCAGAAAATCCAAAATCTTTGGAAGAACTAAATGACGAAACTTGTAGATGGCCCATAGGACATCCTGATGAAATAAATTTTTATTTTTGCGGTAGAAAACCAATGAATAATTTTTCTTATTGCAAGCTCCATGTTTTATATGCATTCCAGCCGAAGAACAAAAAAGATGAATTGATTGCCAAAGATGATGGGGTTCACCAATTCATAGAAAAGAAAATTAAATCGGCTTAATCTTATTTATATTTTTTTAACTAGACAAAAATTTAAAATATTATATTGATGAATGCTTGGTCCTAATGATTAGTAAAATAATTTAATTTTTCACTGGATTAATTGCAGGCATAAGCTTATATAAAAACATTCTTTAGTTGGAATGATCGTATGGAACTTACTTTAATTTACACTATTGTCGGTTTTTGTTTTGCTGGATGGTCAGTTATTGCAAATGACAGTATTCAAACTCTTGGAACCTTTATAGCTTCCAAACAAAAATGGTTTCGCTGGTACACATTAGCTACCGCTGCATCAGTAGCTATGATTATAACAATGACCTATGGATGGTTAGTATATGATGGCGACATATCGTATGGAAGATTAACACGAATTCCTTACCAAGAAATTCAATGGTATCACGCTGTTGCACCAGTAATCTTATTATTACTAACAAGAGTTGGAATTCCGGTTTCAACAACTTTCCTAGTACTGTCAGCGTTTGCTTCAACCGTTGTTCTTGAAAAAATGCTTTTAAAAAGCGTTGTGGGTTACGGAATTGCTGCTGTTATAGCTTATATTTGTTGGATCGTTATTTCTAAATTTATTAATGAAAAATTCGATGAAATAACAGTTCAATGGAAGATTGCTGCTTGGCGTAACGCAGTCTGGATAACTTCAGCCTTTCTTTGGGCAACGTGGCTTATGCATGATGCGGCCAACATTGCGGTTTATTTACCAAGAAAACTTGATATTTCATTATTAATCATTGTCATTATTTATTTTACAATTCTTCTTTTTTATATTTTTTACATACATGGAGGACCTATACAAAAAGTTGTGCTAGATAAAACAGGAACAAGGTATGCAAGGTCAGCAACTATAATCAACACAATTTATGCATTGGTACTCTATTACTTTAAAGAATTAAATGATTTGCCAATGAGTACCACCTGGGTGTTCGTTGGCTTGTTGTGTGGAAGAGAGTTAGCGATTTCTACAATGAATAAAGAATATAAATTTAAATACGTGTTTCCACTTATCGGCAAAGACTTCATAAAAATGGTTTTTGGTTTAAGCGTATCGGTAGGTATCGTATTGGCAATTCATTATATAATTATTCCTGGCGGCTACGGCATATAAGCTTCGTTTTATTACAACCTACGCGAACTGCCCACCCTTTCTAAAACGCCAAATGTAATCAGGTAACACTGATTCTACGGTCTGAGGATTAATTTTCAATTCCTTCAGTGTAGGATAATTATTGGTAACAATATTATCAAATTTTAATGTTTCTACTTGATCGATGGTAAGTAGAGGTTTGGGTAATAATTGTAAAATTTTTGCTTGAAACTTTGCAAATGAAAAGGGGATGGAAACAAAAAATCTTTTCTTTTTTATTTGCTTTAATAAAATTTCCATTAATTCTTTAAAAGTAAAAATTTGAGATCCTCCTAATTCATAAATGTTTTCATTAATTTCTTCCTTTTCTAAAATTGCCATAATAGATTTCGCTACATCTCCAACATAGATGGGTTGAAATCTAGTTTGACCCCCACCAATTAAAGGAAGAGCAGGAAAAAATTCAGCCAATGATGCAAACAGATTAAAAAATTTATCTTCAGGACCAAAAATAACTGAAGGTCTTAAAATTACAGAACGATTAAAATTATTAAGGATATTTATTTCTCCTTTTAATTTCGATTGTATGTATTGGGAACTGACTATTTCGTTAACCCCTAAGGCACTGATGTAAATAAGTTTTTCGATATTTAGTTCATTACACAGTTTTGACAATAATTCAGGAAATTTTACATGAATATCTTCAAATTTTTGTTGTTTATTTTCATACAAAATACCAATAAGATTGATCACAACATCAGAATTTTTTATCAGTATTCTTAATCTTTCTTCATCAAAAAGATTTACTCTTTCAAGATCGATTTGTCCCGGATTTCCTAATGGCTTTAGATACCCATGTAAATAAGGCGATCGCGTGGCAGCAATGATCCGAAAGTCTCTTCTTGTCAATCGTCTAATTAAATGTCTACCAATAAATCCTGATGCTCCAAAAATCGTTGCTATTTTTTGTTTCATAATTTAGTAATTATTCTGATGGATATTAAGACACATAAAGATGATTTACCATCTGATTTAAATTTAGGCAATGAAATAGCGATCGATACCGAAGCTATGGGTTTAGAACCCAAAAGAGACCCTTTAACTTTAGTTCAGATTTCAACTGGTAATAATGATTGTCACATCATTCAATTAAATCGGAAAGAATATAAGGCAAAAAATTTAGTAAAAATTTTAGAAGATGAAAAAATTAATAAAATTTTTCATTTTGCAAGATTCGATGTTGCAGTCCTTAAACATTTCTTAAAAGCTGATGTCAAAAATATCTACTGTACAAAAATTGCATCCAAAATTGCAAGAACCTATACAGATAAACATGGTTTAAAGGATTTAGTTAAAGAAATTATTGGAATAGAAATGAGTAAACAAATGCAAAGTTCAGACTGGGGAGCTGACAAGCTGTCTGAAAAACAAATAAAGTATGCCGCCTCAGATTGTATATTTCTTCATCAATTGAAAAAGGAACTTAACAAAATATTGGTAAGAGAAAATAGAATGGAATTGTTTAACAAATGCATAAAATTTTTAAAAACTAGAGTTGATTTAGATTTAGCTAATTATAAAGTTGATATTTTTTCACATTGAAAATGAGAAATTATAATTATAAAAAAATTGCAAAAAATGTAATAGCAACTGAAATTGCTGCTTTAAAAAAATTAAATAAGAGTTTTAATAATTCATTTTTAAAAGCCATAAACCTAATTGCCAAATGTCGTGGTAAAATTATTTTAGCTGGTATAGGTAAAAGTGGATTGATCTCAAGAAAAATTTCTGCAACTTTATCAAGTGTCGGGTCACCTTCTTTTTATTTACATCCTGCAGAAGCTGCTCATGGAGATCTTGGACAAATTACTAATAAAGATATTTTGTTAATTTTGAGCTATAGTGGGGAAACTGAAGAACTAAAAAATATAATTCAATATGTGAATCGATTTGGAATTCCTTTGATTGGGGTTGCTTCAAAAAAAAATAGTTTACTTCTCAAAGCTAGCGATATTAGAATTGTTCTCCCCGAAGTCAAAGAAGCAGGCGAAGAAAGTCTCGTACCTACTTCTTCCACGGCAATGCAATTAGCTTTTGGCGATGCCTTAGCAGTTACCCTTATGAATAAAAAAAAATTTAATAAATCTAATTTTAGACAGCTTCATCCTGCAGGCACCTTAGGCAAAATGTTGACGACAGTCGAAGATTTAATGATCACTGGAAATAAGGTTCCATTGATAAATGAACAAAAAAAAATGAGTGAAGCAATAAATTATATGTCAAAAAAAAAACTAGGAAGTTTAATAGTTTTAAATAAGAAAAAATTTGTTTCAGGTTTTGTAAGTGATGGCGATATAAGAAGACAGAGTAAGAAAAATATTTTTCACCTTAAAGTCAAAGATATTATGACTAAAAATCCAATTTATATTGATAGAAAGGCATTGGCAGTTAAAGCTCTTGAAATCATGAATAAAAAAAAAATTACTTCTTTAATCGTTGCTGTAACTAAAGCCGGCAAGAAACAAATTAAAGCTATAGGAATTATTCACATTCATAAAATTATAAGTGCTGGAATTAAATGAAGAGAAATAAAGTTATTCAATTTCTTCTTGTAATAGTTGGTGTAATATTATTTTTTTTCACTTATTACTCAGGTGATAAAGACGAAGTTGTTAACATTGAGAAAAATATTTCAACTGAAGATATGAGTAAGTCAACAGAAGCAACAAGTAATATTATAGAAAATATAAAGTATGTTGGAACTGACAATAGAGGAACCTTTTTTGATATAAATGCCAAATTGGCAGAAGTTCATAAAGATAAACCCAGCTTATCTAGTATGAAAATAGTTAACGCTGTTATAAGAATAAATAATGGAAGAAAAATATATATTAAATCAGACCATGCTATTTATAATCGATCAACGAATAATACAAAATTTATAGGGAATGTTTTAATAACTGAATCAAGCAATAAAATAACATCCGATAATCTAGATTTAATTATGAGTGAAAATCTTATTAAAATTTTTAACAATGTCAAATATCATGGCGAAAAAGGTTTTATAATATCAGATAAAGTAAATATTGATATTTTAAAAAACGAAGCTATTTTATTTATGAAAAATTCGAACGACAAAGTAAGAGTAAAATATAAAAATTAGTTATGCCTTCTATTAAAAAATTTAGAATACTAAAATTTAAATCAAAGCCAATTTTGACTGCTAAAGGAATCTCTAAGTCGATTAATAAAAGGGTCATATTAAGAAAAATTGATTTTGAAATTAATAAAGGTGAAATTTTTGGACTCTTGGGGCCTAACGGAGCAGGAAAATCTGTAACCTTCAATGTGTTACTTGGAATCATGAAAGCTGATCATGGAAATGTATATGTGGAAGGAACAAGAATAACCGACCACGCCATACACGAAAGAGCAAAAAAATTTAGGATAGGTTATATTCCTCAAAATGACTCGATATTTAAAGGATTAAGCTGTGAAAACAATTTAAAAGCAATCGCTGAAATCACAATCAAAGATAAAGTTGAACAAGAAAGTATTGTTCAAAAACTATTATCAGAATTTAATTTAAGCCATTTAAGAAATGTAATAGCCAATAATTTATCAGGTGGTGAGAGAAAGAAATTAGTTATCGCTAGAGCCCTAGTCAACAATCCAAAAATATTGCTAATGGATGAGCCCTATGGTGCTGTTGATCCAATTAACATTGATATGATTAAAAAAATAATAATTGATCTTCAAAAAAAGGGGGTTTCAGTTCTTATTACTGACCACTCAGCACAAAATGTACTGTCAATTGTAGATCGTTGCTCAATTATTTCTGGAGGTGAAATTGTAACGAGCGGAAAACCAAAAGAAATAATTCATGATAAACAAGCACGTCAACTGTATTTTGGGGAACACTTTTCCGTTACATAATATATAATTGCAACATTAATCTTTGATGAAATCTTTTTCAGTTGTAGTTAAAAAAAAAATAAATAAATTTGATAAATCTATATTTATTGAAGGAGACAAAAGTATTTCACATCGGGCATTACTAATTTCAAGTCAAGCTTATGGGATTTCGAAACTTAAGGGCATTTTGAGAGCAGGAGACATTTTCAATACAATTAATGCCTTAAAGAAGCTTGGGGTTAAAATTGTTAAGAACAAAAATGTATATCACGTATATGGTAATGGATTGGGATCTTTCAGAACAAAAAATAACTTAATAATAAATGCTGGAAATTCTGGAACTTTAGCAAGACTACTAATGGGTTTTTTAGCAACTTATCCACATAAAATTAAAATTATTGGAGACAAAAGCTTAAGCAGAAGACCTATGGGAAGAATAATTACACCCTTGAAAAAGTTTGGTGTTATTTTTAAGCCAAAAAACAAAAAAACTCTTCCTCTCCACATAAATGGAAGCGAGATGCCAATAGCAATAAGTCACGAAGAAAAAATAGGTTCTGCACAGGTTAAAAGTTCAATTATTTTAGCATCTTTAAATACCCCTGGGATTACTAAAATTAAAGAATTAAAAAAATCAAGGGACCATACAGAGAACATGTTAAAGTTCATTAAAGCAAAAATTAAAATAAAAAAATTTAAAACTTACAATCTCATTTCTATTGAGGGTCAAAGAGATTTCAAAGCTTTTAATTTGAATATACCAGGAGATATATCTTCAGCCGCCTTTTTTATTGTTTTAACTCTTTTGGCTAAACACTCAATTATTAAAATTAAAAATATAAGTCTTAATCCAACAAGAGCAGGAATAATAATAATTCTAAAAAAAATGAATGCTAAAATAAAACTAATGAATATTAAAACTAAGTGTGGGGAAAAAGTTGGTGATATAGTCGTAAGAAGCAGTACTTTAAAATCCATTAATTGTCCTGCATCATTGGTTCCAAGCTCAATTGACGAATTTACAATTTTAATGATTGCCGCAGCTAAAGCTAAAGGAATAACTACCTTTTCTGGCTTAGGTGAGTTAAACAAAAAAGAAAGTCCACGTTTAAATCTTATGAATTCAATTTTAAATCAAGTAGGCATTAAAACCAAATTAAAACAGGAAACCATTAAAATTATTGGAAATCCAAAAATTAATTTAAATAAATCTTACATAATCGATACACATTTTGATCATCGAGTTTGCATGTCGGTATTTGTAATGTGCCAAATTTTTGGTGGACAAATAAAAATAAAAGATTTTAATTCTGTAGCTACAAGTTTTCCAAATTTTTTAAACTCGATGAAACAATTGGGTGCAAAATATGAAATTAAAAAATAATATTAAATTATTAATTGCTGCAGATGGAGGAGCAGGCTCAGGAAAAACAACGGGCAGTAAACTAATTGCAAAAAAATATGGTTTTAAACTTCTTGTTTCCGGTCTTTTGTATCGTTTTATTGCCTACAAACTTCTTAAAGCTAAAAAAATAAAATCTAGAAATGTTTTTTTAAAAAAAATAACAAAAAAAATAACTCCAAAAAATTTAAAAAATAGAAATTTATTTGGCTTCGAAGTAACTAAATATACTTCAGAAATTTCAAAAATTAAAAAAATTCGAGACCTTTTAAAAAGATATCAAATAAACTTTTCTAAAAATAGACTTTGTATTATAGAAGGTCGTGATATAGGTACTGTTATAATTCCTAAAGCAGATTTAAAACTATTTTTTAAATGTTCTTTAAATACCAAAGCAAAAAGAAGATTTAAAGAATATAGAAAAACAAATAAAAAGATTTCATTTAATGAGGTCAAAAAGGCAATAAAATTACGAGATTCAAATGATTCGAAAAGAAAAATAAGCCCTTTAAAACCTGCAAAGAATGCTGTAATTGTTGACACCTCGAAAGTAAATAAAAAACAAATGTTAACAAAACTTTCGAAGATTGTTGAGGAAAAATTAAAAGAAAAGTATGGAAAAAATTTATAGAGACTTAAACTCACCAAAAAACAAAGAATTTGAAAAATTATTAAATAGTGAGCTTTCAAAATCACAAATTAAAGAAGGTGAAATTACAATTGGTACAATTACGAAAATTACAAACAAACTTATTTTTGTAAATTTACCGGGCGGAAAAAGTGAAGGTACTCTAGATATTAATGAAATTAAGCTTTTAAAAGAAGAAGAAGAACTAAAAGTAGGTTCAGAAATATCCGTCTTAGTCGTAAAACTAGAAGACAAAAAAGGTGATTTAATAATTAGCAGAGAAAAAGCTAAAAAAATGAGAAAATGGAAACAACTTGAAAAAGCTTTTGAAGATAAGAAAGAAGTTCAAGGACAGATTGTGTCTAGAATAAAGGGAGGTTTTATAGTTGATGTTCAATCCTCTTTGTGTTTCTTGCCAGGAAGTCAAGTTGATCTCAAGCCACTCAAAAATATTAATCACTTAATGAAAGAACCTCAAAGGTTCATGATTGTAAAATGTGATAAGATTCGTGGAAATATTGTATTATCTAGAAGGGCAATTCTAGAAAATATTAAGAAGGTTAGCAAAGAAGAAATCCTAAACAAATTTAATGAAGGAGACATTGTAGAGGGAACAGTTAAAGGAATGACCGAATATGGTGTTTTTTTTGATTTGAACGGAATTGATTGCATGACACATATTAATGAGTGTTCTTGGAGTCGAATTGGTCACCCAGAAGAATTATTTACAATTGGTCAAAAACAAAAATTAAAAATTATTAAAATTGATACTGAAAATAAGAAAATTTCAACTTCAGTAAAGATGTTAACACCTGATCCGTTTGAAACCAAAATAAATAACTATGAAGTTGGAAAAATTTATCCAGCAGAAGTACGTAAAATAACTGAATATGGAGTTTTTCTATCCCTAGAAGATGGATTAGAAGGCTTATGCCACCATTCAGAATTGTCTCACACTAAAAAGAATGTTTCAGCTAAAAAAATTTTATCTCTCTCTCAAAAAATTGAAGTGATGGTTATAGAAATCGATGATAAAAAAAGAAGAATATCTCTATCTTATAAAAATACTCAACCGAATCCTTGGAAAAAATTTGAAAAAGAATTTCCAATTGGTTCTATAGTTGACGGAACAATAACAAATGTTACTGATTTTGCTCTTTTTGTAAATATCAAAGATTTTAATTTAGATGCGATGATTCACTATAGAGATATTTCATTTGAAGAATCGGTAGATGAACTTAAGAAATTTAAAAAAGATGATCTAGTAAAAGCCAAGATATTGGAGTGCAGTCAAAGCAAAGAAAAAATAAAATTAGGTTTGAAGCAATTGCTGCCAGACCCATTAGATTATTTCAAAGACAAAAAGAAGAAAGACGTTATAACCGTCATTGTCCTTAGAACTCTTGATAATGGTATCATGGTTGCACCAGATGGCTGTCAGGTAAAAATATTAATTAAAAAAAATCAAATTGCAGTAGACAAAGAAGACCAAAGAGTTAACCGTTTTAATAAAGGCGACAAGGTGGATTGTATGTTACAGGATTTAGATTTGAAAAAAAGAAAAGTATCTTTATCAATTAAAATGCTTGAGCAAGAACAAACTAAAGAGGCAATTAAAAGATATGGTAGCGTAGATAGCGGAAGATCATTGCCTTTTGCTGAACTTACAAAAACTATCAGAAAAAAAAGAGACCAAAAAAAAGAAGAAGAAAAATAAAATTGAGTTTTGTTAAAAGTCAAATATTAGATAAATTAGCTAATTCCTATCCTAATTTTCTTAAACAAGACCTGGAAAAAACTTTGAACCTTGTATTTGATGAAATAATCAAAACGCTTGCCAAAGGCAAAAATGTCCAAATTAGAGGATTTGGATCCTTTAAAATTAGACAGTTAAAATCTAGAATCGGCAGAAATCCTAAAGATGGATCAATAATAAAGATTCCGGCCAAACAAAGTGTGCATTGGAAAATGAGCAAAGAATTTTTTCAAAAATTAAATCAAGATACAAGCCACAATGAGTAAAATTATTTTCGCTTTGGATACCACAAACATTAACCAGGCTTTAGAAATTACGAAAAAAATAAGAGACAAAATTTTTACAGTAAAATTAGGTTTAGAATTTTTTAATGCAAATGGAAAAAATGGAATTCAAAAATTTAACAATATGGGAATTAACAATCTAGTGTTAGATCTAAAATTGAATGATATCCCTCAAACCATTTACAAAGCAATAATAGCATTAAATGATATTAAATTTGGTTTCTTAACGATTCATGCTCAGGGTGGTAAAGCAATGATAGAAAAAGCTAAAGAAGCAGCCAGTGAAATTAAAGCTCAACCCAAAATTTTAATGGTAACTATTTTAACTTCTTTAAATGATAATGATTTGAAAGTTATGGGCAATGACAATGGTGTTATTCGGCAAGTTGAACGTTTCGCAAAAATGGCCAAAGAAATGGAAGTTGGCGTAATTTGTTCTGGACACGAAGCTAAAACTGTTAGAAAAATTCTTGGTTCTAATCTCGAAATTTTTAGTCCAGGGGTCCGTATGCCTAGTGATAATCGTGACGATCAACAAAGAGTCTGCAGTCCTTTGGAATGTATAAATAATGGATCTGATAAAATAATTATGGGAAGAAGCTTGATAAAAGGAAATATTGAAGAAAATATAAATCAAGTAGCAGCATCAATAAAAACATAAATATATGCCTATAGAGTTAAAAATCTGTGGCATAAACTCTAAAAATATAATCAAAACAATTGTTCAAAATGGGGGATGTCAATATTTAGGATTTGTTTTTTATCCTCCTTCCCCAAGAAATTTATCAATCGCAGAATCCAAAAAAATCACATCGATTGTACCTAATTATATTAAGAAAGTTGCAGTTTTAGTAAAACCAAAAAATAGTTTTGTTGAAAAGATCAAAGATCAATTTGACTATCTTCAAGTATATGAAACTTCTCCATCGAAAAGCAGAGCATTAAAACTGATATTTAACAAAAAAATTATTCAGGCTATTAAAGTTAAAAAAAAAGAAGATATAAATTTGTATAAACAATACATAGGTGTTGTGGATGAATTTTTATTTGATTCTTCCACCATGGAAAAAAGTTCTATTTTTGATTGGGGTTATTTAAAAAATATTGAAGTTAATGAGTGGTTTCTCGCTGGTGGAATTAATATAAACAATATTGAAAAAGCATCAAAAATTTCAAAAAAAATTGATATTTCCGCAAGTTTAGAAGATAATCCTGGTGTAAAATCTTCTGAAAAGATTTCTGATTTTTTATTAAAGGTAAAAAAATTGTGATGAGATTAAAAAAAGGTAAGCTTTTAATTGACCAACATAATAAAAGTTATTTATATGGTGGAAAATTCGGTGGCAATTATGTGCCTGAGACCTTAAAGAAACCAATTGAAGATCTAGCTAACCTTTTTGAAAAACTCCGCCAAGACAAAAAATTTTTAAATGATAGAGATTATTATTTTAATAATTATGTAGGCGCTCCAACTCCTTTTTTTAAATTAAAAAATCTAACTAAATATTTGGGTGGCGCTCAAATTTGGTGCAAACAAGTTTCAAAAGCCAATGGTGGAGCTCATAAAATTTATAATGCTACGGTTCATGCGTTAATATGTAAGAGAGCTAAAAAAAAATACATAATTGGAGACACTGGAGCAGGGTATGCCGGCAAAATGCTAAGCATGGCCGCGAAAAAATTCGCTCTTAAGTGTAAAATATTTATGGGAACTAAAGATATTCTACGCCAAGCAGTTAACTGCCGTGCCATGAGAAAAAATGGAGCTGAAATTGTTCCTGTAAATTCAGGAAGTAAAACTCTTGTTGATGCTGTTAGTGAATGTATGAGATATTGGGTTTCCAATTGTGATACTACACATATGTGCGTGGGTTCAACCGTTGGACCTAATATATTCATTAAAATTTGCGCGTGGAGTACTGCGCAAATTTCTAGAGAGCTCATGGTTCAAGTAAAAAAAGAATTTGGAAGAGTGCCAAAAAAATTTAAATTAATTAATTGCGTAGGTGGAGGGTCTTCAGCTATGGGTTTTTGGAATGAATTTGTAGATTATAATAAAAATCAAGTTGAACTTATCGGCGTTGAAGCTGGTGGTCCAAAAAAAAGTAAAAAACATGCTGCTCCGCTTACCAACGGAGCTAAAATTGGTATTTTACATGGAGCTGTTCAATATGTAATTCAAGATGTTGAAGGTCAGATAGAAGAAACAGAATCCATTAGTGCAGGTTTAGATTATCCTGGGGTTTCTCCACTGCATTGTCTTTTAAAAGATTCAAAAAGAGCCAGATATACTTCTGCAACTGACGAGGAAGCTCTTCAAGCTTTTAAATTGGTTTCGAGATTAGAGAAAGTTAGACCCTCATTGGAACCAGCTCATGCATTTGCTGAAGCTATTAAAATAGCTCCAAGATTAAGTAAAGATACTATTATCGCGGTAGATAGTTGTGGCGATGCCAAAAAAGATATGAAAATTATAAAAAAAAGATTGGGACGTAATTTATGAGACCTTTAAATATAGCTTCAGCTTTTAAAAAATGTAGACAAGAACATAGACCAGCACTTCTAACTTACACGGTTTCGGGGGATCCTAACAAAAAAAAATCTTTTGAAATCCTAAAAGCCATTTCTTCACATGCAGATATTTGTGAAATTGGAATTGGACACAATTGCAATACAGGTGACGGAAAACAAATTCAAAATAGTACATATAGAGCAATCAAAAATGGCATAAAAATTAAAGATACATTTGCAATCGTAAAAAAGTTTAAAAAAACTAAAAATGCCAAACCCTGTATCCTTATGGGCTATTATAATTCCGTCATTCAATATGGTGAAAATCGATTTATCAAAAAATGTAAGCAGGTTGGTGTTGATGGACTGATTGTTGTTGATCTGCCATGGCCGGAAAATAGAAATTTTTCAAAAAAATGTAAAAAAAATTCTATTAATTTTATACAACTTGTTTCTCCCACTACATCTAGTTATAGAATGAAAAGAATCATAAATGATTCTCATGATATGATTTACTATATTAGTATGTTATCAACCACTGGAGGCAAACTTAAAGTTTCTCCAGGAAAAATTTTAGAAAATTATAATAAAATTAAAAAAATAAATAAATTTAAAAATTTAGTAATTGGTTTTGGAATTACAATTAAAACCATTTCATCATTAAAAAAAGCCGACGGTTTAGTGGTCGGTAGTGCATTATGTAAGAGAATATCAGAATCAATCAAAAAAAGACAAAATCCTGTCACAAACGTAGGTAATATGGTAAAAAGTTTAAGGAAAAAATTGTTATGAATTGGATTTCTAAGTTTATAAAACCTGGCTTCAAAACTTTATTTAAAAAACGACCAAAGCCTAGTGAAACTAGCTTGTGGACTACATGTATTTGTCAGCAACTAATTTATAAAGAAGATTTATATAAAAATTTATTTGTTTGTCCTAAATGTGAAACGCACCAAAAAATCTCATGTTTAGATCGTTTCAAAATTTTTTTTGATAACAGTGAATATGAAATTTTAAAAACTCCTATACTTCCTGACGACCCATTAAATTTTGTTGATACAAAAAAATATGTTGATCGATTGGCTGCCGCAAGGAAGTTAACTGGACAAAATGATGCTATTATGGTTGCCAATGGAAAACTAAAAGAAATTAATGTTACAGTTGGTGCTCAAAATTTTTCATTCATCGGAGGATCAGTTGGTGCAGCATCAGGAGAGACATTTATTCATGGGGCTCAACACGCAATTGACAACCAAACTCCATTTATCTTTTTTACTTGTTCTGGAGGGCAGCGCATGATGGAAAGTGCAATTGCTCTTCAACAGATGAGTAGAACAGTTTTAGCAGTAAATGAACTTAAAAAAAATAATCTTCCTTATATTGTTATTTTAACAAATCCAACTACGGGAGGAGTTACAGGTTCATGGGCTATGTTAGGAGACATTATTATTGCTGAACCGAAAGCAACAATTGGCTTTGCGGGTAAAAGAGTCATAGAACAAACAATTGGTGAAACATTGCCAGAAGGATTTCAAACCTCAGAATATATTAAAGACCACGGTGGAATTGATTTGATAGTATCCAGAAGAGATTTAAGAGATACTATTGGAACTTTAACTACCATTTTACTGAAAAAAAATAGAATTTCATCAATTGAAGCAACAAATGAAAATCAAGAAGATACTCGAAAGATTGCTTCAACTGCATCCTAAAAAAATTGATTTAAGCTTAGATAGAATTAAAAGGTTAAATCATGAACTTGGAAACCCACAAGATAAATTAAAAATAATTTCTATAACTGGTACAAACGGAAAATATTCAATTGCCCAAACTATTAGATCTATTTTAGAAGAAGCAGGATATATTTGTGATCTCTATACATCCCCTCATATAAAAAAAATTAACGAAAGATTTGTTTTTTCAGGAAAAGAAATTGCCGATAATGATTTATGTAATTTATTAGAGGAAGTTGAAAAAATAAATAAAGGTAAAATCATCACTTTTTTTGAATTTTTAACGAGTTGTTTTTTTCTCAAGGCTTCAAGATCAAACAGCAACATCACTATTATAGAAAATGGTTTATTCAATCGCTTTGATGCAACATCTGCAATAAAACAAAATTTGATGACCATCATATCTAGTGTGGGATTAGATCACTTAGAATGGCTTCCAGAAAACGATAGAAACATTGATCGAATTATTTTTGAAAAAACTTCAAAATTGTTACATTCAAAGATCATCATATCTGAACAATCTGATCAAGCCATAATTAATAAAATAGAGAAAGCAATTATCTCTAATCCGTCAAAAAAAATATTTTTTAATAAAAACTTTTTTTACTCCATAAAAGAAAAAGGGTTTGTGTTTCAAGATGCCTTGGGTACGATTGAACTTCCCTTTCCAAATCTACAGGGATCTTATCAAATTTCAAATATATCAACTGCAATCGCTGCAATTAGAAACCTTGAAAGTTATCACATCAAAAACAATCATATCAAAAAAGGAATTACTAAAATAAGAAGTATTGCTCGTCTTCAAACAATTGATAAAGGAAAATTAAAAAAACTTGCTCAAACAAATACATTAATTGTTGATGGCACAAGTAATCCGCTTGGAGCTTCTGTTACTAAGAAATATCTAGATACCTTAGATAAGAATAAAAATATCTATATGATCTTAGGTATGTTAAACAATAAGCAACATAGAGAATATCTTTTACATTTTAAAGATCCAAGAATTCATGAAATCATTGCCGTTGATATTCCCAGTCAAAAAAACTGCATTAGAAAAGATAAATTGAAAAAAATAATTGATGAAGTTGGAATTAGCTCTAGAACTGAAGATTCAATTCAAAACGCTGTTTCCTTTCTAAACAAACAAGATAAAAAAGGAATAATATTTATCACTGGCTCGCAATATCTTTCGGGAGATGTATTAAATTTAAATTACTGATTTTCCTGAATCCAAGTTTTTAAAACTGTTTTTGGAACACTTCCAACTTTTTGGCTCTTTAATTCACCATTTTTAAAAATCATAACTGTTGGAACTCCTCTCACGCCATAACGAGTTGGAGTGTTTGGTTCAGAATCGATGTCGTGGTAAAAAAACTTCATCTTATCTGACATTTCATTTGAGAGCTCCTCCATCAATGGCTTTAGAATTTTACATGGGGCACACCAATTTGCACTAAACTGGATTACAGCTAACTGAGATTGCAAAACATCTTTGTCGAACGAATCATCTGTACTGTTTATAAATGCCATTAATAATTTTTAAAATTATTATTTAAAAATGTCAATTAAACATTTTATTTTTTTAAAAAAAATTAAAATAAAATATTTTAGTTTTTTAAAATTTATATGCCTTATAAAGCTTTTTCATAAAATTTTCGTATATCTGAAATATATGTATCAATATCATTGACATACTTTAATTTTTCCTCTGTTATTTCTTTTTCATTTCTCATATTATCAATCAAACTTTCAGCCATAGGAATGGTTGTAAAATTTGTTTCTTCAATGCTAAGTATCTTTTTTGCAATATCTTTATGAATTTCTTTATATTCGTCTTTACTTAAGACTTCTGGCTGATTTTGATAAATTAGTCTTTTCCCAAAATACTTGTACCTTGAGTCTTTTATCTTCGATATTGTGTGATTTTTTTTACTCCACTCATCTATCAACTGAAATTCTTCCATTGTGTTCTGGTCTTGCTCATCGGGAAATCCACCCGAAACCAATTTGTCTTCGTATGCCAATTTCTTTTTTTCTTGTGATTTTTTCTTTTCCCTAGCTATTTCACCCAATGCAAAGCTGACCTTTTTAGAAAATTGCTTATTTTGGTAGATTTTATCTGCTCTTTCTTTCAATTTTTTCAGCCCAATATTTTTATAAATATCCAGTTCTAACCCCAAGCTTTTATCTAAAATAATAGGATGCTTGTTAGCTGGCAAAGCTCTTGCCCATTTGCCAGGTTTTTTAAGTTTTTCCTTTAAGGAATTAACGTCTAACTTTATTAAATCGTCAGGGTCCTGCTCTAGGCAAAAAACTATCGGCCATTTATATTCACTATGATCACACAAGTAGGTTACCAGGAAGGGTCTTGCCTTGCCATAATAGTAAAATATGGTGGTAAATATCCTCTCTTTCTCTAGAATGTTTGATACTTTATGTTTGGAAGTTGTATGAAACGATTGGTCATAAATCTGTTTTGCATTTTTTCGAATTAAACGCATTATCCCCAAACACGCCTCACAATCCGAAATAGCTGTATGAAATTGGTCAACTTTTATATCA
>Ga0187827_10003950_pt1 | contig 18640 bp, 12 predicted proteins | sample ETNtaG_39_FD_167969 | JGI IMG/M metagenome (GOLD analysis project Ga0187827, IMG submission 167969) | Marine microbial and viral communities from oxygen minimum zone, Eastern Pacific Ocean - ETNP2014_SV_150_PacBio MetaG (Illumina Assembly) | ecosystem: Environmental > Aquatic > Marine > Hypoxic... | reverse complement strand
TTAACGAACTACCTGTATAATCGCCTTTTCCTTTGAATTTACCGAATGGTAAAACTTCAAGTCTTGCAGTCCATTGGTAACCACCAATATTGTCTTGAACTAAGTTTCTACCTTCACCTTGAGACATAGCTAAAGACTCTCTTACAATAAAGTTTTTCCCTAACGTAAAGTGATGACGTAACTGTACTCCCATATCACGATCAATATTAAAGCGAGAGTTTAATAAAGAACGATCAACCAATTGCAAGTTTGCCGAAGAAACGACACGCTCACGGTTACCGGGTAATTTTGTTTGACCTGCCCAAAGCGTGAAATTCTTGTAGAAGTTCCACTTCAGCACAGCATCCAAAATCATTTTAGGAGCTTGGTTATTATCGCTAGCAATTTTACCTAAGTCTTTGTTAGACAAACCTAGCTCAATCTTATACTTAACTTTTGGATTAAAAACAAAACCTCCAAACTTCAAACGAGCTCTACGCACTAAAAATCTAGAGCTTGCATTGTGAATTCCTTCGGTTTCATTCATATCCCAGTTGCTAATATAAAGCGATTGCATACGAGCTGCCAACTTCATACTATAAGAACTATCCGCAGCAACAACATTATAAAAACCTTTACCAAAGCTATTATTCACAACTTCTTGACCAAACACCAAAGCCGAACAAGACAGGACAATTAATAAAACGTTTAACTTCATCATTTATTTTTTCGTTTTGTTGCGGCAAAAATATACCTAGATGTTAAAAATCATGTTAACCACTTTTTAAACATGTGTTAAATAATTGTAAACAATGAGGAAGTAAAATAAAAAAGGCTGCCTTTTCAGGCAGCCTTTTTTCTATAGTACAATAACTGATTTAGTTATGCTTAGTCCATTTTTCAACTTCATGCTCATTAAGTAAAAGCCTGTCTCCACGCTTTCAAGATTTATTACTGTACGAGAACTTCCCGGTATCATTTTGACAAGCTCTTTTCCAGTCATCTCCAATAGACTAATAGACTCCAATTCTAATCCATCAGTATTTACTATGACGCTTTGTAGAGCAGGATTCGGATACAAGCTTACAAGTTCTGCGAGTTCATCTATTCCAATTTCTTGGCAGGATCCATCATCAACAATCGCATCTTCATCATAATTAGCTGCTTCCATATCTGTACACCCAATTGCTAACGACTGATCGCAACCTGCAATAAAAGAAACCGTTTCACCATCGCCATAATCACTCCCTGAAGCTATAATTTGACCACAAACGACAATGCTGTATCCTTCACTATATACCCCATCTCCCCAATCGTCAATAATCTCAAAAGTTAAATAGCTGTTGGGATTTGTACAAAATATATCCTCGTAAGTTGTCTCAGAGTTTAAAGAACCCAATGGCGCAGCTCCAAGTACAGACCCACTTACATCTGACATCGTCCAGCCTATTTCTTCAGAATACCAGTCTGTAGTTAATAATAACTGAACCTCCATTGCGCCTAGGCTACAATTTGAAGTTGCAAAGGCAATAGTATACTCAGCGTTATAAGCTCCTTCTGTAGTAGCACTTACATTCAGCTCATAACTTTCACCTTCTGGTGCATCTTCATCCAAAATCATCGGAACAGATAAGACAACTTCTCCGCCCTCGTCTATAGAATTAAAAGATATTTCATCTTCCAATATTTGTAGAGAAGCAAAATCTGAAGTAATTAATGCCAATCCATTCAAACTATTTGCATGTCCAATATTGCCTAGCACAATATTTAGGATTACAGATTCTCCGAAATCAACAAATCCATTTCCATCCGTATCATTTAAGGTATATGAAGAAAACTCTATATCTGGAGTATTTACAATAAAACTTCCATAGGTTACCCACTCATTTCCATTCGCATCAGAAATTGTAAATGTTAAGATAATGCTTTGTTGATCTTCAAACGAACCAGTCATATCAACAGAAACAGCATCCATAAGTGTCAATGTTGCCTCTGCATCTAAACCATCAATGTTTACACTTTCTGATGAAATAGTTACTGCAGAATTATCACAAGTTACGTTCATAGACATAAGGCCTGCTTCAACCATACCAAAATTTTGCAGATCAATATCTAGAGTAAAGCTCTCACCAACTTCTACTTCAGAATTTCCTGAAGTACCGTCATTTATTGACAAGCCGGCAAAAGCAACAAATGGAGCATCAGCAGACATCATGTTAATATCAGAAATATACACTTGTCTATTTTGCTTACTTATGACAATCTCGACAGGATCCATAGAGCAAAGAGGATCGAAATTCAAAATAACATTCCCAGAGGCGTCTGTATAAGAGGCATCTAACAATACCCCTGCTTGATTTACCGCTACATAAGCATGTTGTTCTGTAGACACACTAATTGATGAAGCACCCATTGTTAGGGCAGAAGCATGAATGACATCTAATACAGATGGAATTCCATAATAGGTTAATACCGAAGGGTCGCCCATAAGATGATAGATTTCCCAATAATACTGAGTATTACCACTTCCAGACTCAGTTACCGCCCAGTTTCCAGCATGTAAAATTTGACCTTGTGAGATTGTCCACACATCTTCTATTTCTCCATTTTCATGAAAACTACAATCGTAAGCAGCTACACTCGTTTCTTCATAAGTAGGAATGGCACTAACAGGACCGTTCCCAACCCCCCAATAATAATCTTCATCCCACAGTGTATTATTTGAACCTCCAATATAACCAACGGCCCCTTTTTTAGAAACTCTCAATAAAGCTTCTCCTAAACAAGTTACCCCATTAAAAGTATTAGACTGACAACAATTACCAATCAATAAACCATACTGATCTTCATTTTCCAAGCTCGAAACATTGTACACGTCAAAGCTAGGGTCTGACCATCCTGTAGGCCCACAATGGGCTGTATAATTCCCAAATCCAACACCATTACTTATACGTTCAATGATTTCTATTTCGGCTGCCGAAGAAGCAGATTCTGGATACAAGTATGTATAGGTAGTAATATCGTGATCTGTATTAAAGTAATTATCTACTCCATAATTAATTTGTCCATTACCATGGATAGGAGCAAAACTAGCATCTACACCTGCCACCATTAATGCTTCTTCCAAATAAGAAGGGTCGGGCATAGTATAGGCTTCATACTGTATTGTTTTCTCTAATTGAGGAGATAACTCTGAAATGTTATTTGCTGAGAACCTTCCATAATACATTTCAGGGAAGTAATCTCCTTCGCCATCAAATTCACAATAGTACATATCAGAAACATGCGAACCCGTATTGAAACTAGGGATTTGTTCGTGATCACCAACAATCAATAAATAGGTAGGTGCTGGTTCTTGATCAGTCGCATTTTCATACAAACTTTGGATATAAGCTTTCATTGATTCTGGAGTACTTCCCAGATCTTCCTCACCTTTATACACTTCTATTACGTCAAAACCTTTTCTAGTTTTCCATGAGATAAAATCTTGTATGGCATCTTCGAACATAGGGTCAGAAAGAATAACCATTCTCATAGGAGATGTAGTAAACTCGTTTTTAAGAGTGGTTTGAGTATTCAGGAGTTTAGAGAAGTTAGCTCCAAACTCGGAAGAATGTAATGAAGGATCAGCTGGTTTAATTGAAGAAGCAAATTGAACCTTAATATTTAACTCTTCAATCTTTTCAATTTCATTTGTTAATGGATGGTATGCTAATGGTGCAATCTGCAAACGGGCAATTGTTTTCCCCCGCATAGTCCCTAAGCGTTCTATTTTTACCATACTCTGGCGGTAAAACTGATCAGCACTATAGGTTGCTTCATTATAAATAAACTTAATTTTATTTACATCTTCATTTTTAAATACTGACCTCTGTGCAGGCAATACTTCATAATGATATCCGAGTGCGCTTAAGTCTATTAGTGATGTTTCTTTATTGAGTATTGAAACTACAATTTCACCCTCTTCAGGAATTTCTATCAACCTTGAAAACACAGGTAAATCTGGATTCCCTATATCATAAGACTTTGTTAATCCATCAATATGTATCTCAGTAAACAACCCCTCTTTATTTTCTAAAGTTGCTAAATCGATCTCACCATTTGTAAATGATAAATGGAATGAGTTAGGGTTATTTGCATTTACTTCTGATGAAGCAACTTGAGCGAATGAGCTTAGCGTGATTAAACTCAGGAATAATGTAATTATTTTTTTCATGTAGAGTGTTTTTAAAACAAAGCTATAAGCCAAATCTATGCCAAAAAAAACGCCTCTAGGAGGCGCAAAAAAACATTTCTACTAGGTTGCTTGACAATCATGAATATTTTTGACTACATCAATTAAACTAGAATGGCGAACAGAATAATATGTATTCTTCCCAACTCTTTCTGAATTTAGTATTCTTTTATTTTTCAAAGTATTTAAATGATGAGAAGCAATAGCTTGCTCAATTTTTAAAGCTTTAAAAATTTCTGTAACCGATAACCTCGGAGAATTCTCCAACAATTCAATAATCGATATTCGTATGGGATGTCCAAGAACTTTTAACATCGAAGCTGCACTTTGCAATGCTTCTGAATTTAGGTTTACGTCAAATGTATTCATTAGGAGGGGGATTTCATGTTAACACAATTTCAAATATAGTAAATTGTATTGAAATAATCAATTTGATAGATTTGAATAAAAATAAGGATCTATAGATTAACTAAACTCATCATAATCAATGAGTTAATAGATCTTTTCCGATTAATTACGAGTAGCATAATTACTCGTAGTTAATAATCTAGATAGGTGATGAATTACATTTCTTTACGCAATCTAGCAACTGGAATATTAAACTGTTCTCGATATTTTGCGACAGTACGTCGTGCAATTGGATAGCCCTCTTCTTTAAGTAAATCCATTAACTTAGCATCTGTTAAGGGTTTAGATTTACTTTCCTTATTGATAACTTCCTCAAGGATTTTTTTAATTTCTTTAGTAGAAACATCCTCACCTTTATCATTTTTCATTGACTCAGAGAAGAAATGTTTGATCAAAAATGTTCCGTAAGGAGTATCAACATATTTACTATTTGCAACTCTAGACACTGTAGAAATATCCATATTAACTTTCTCGGCAATATTTTTAAGAATCATCGGTTTCAACATACGTTCATCTCCCGACAAAAAGTATTCTTCTTGAAAATTCATTATAGAAGTCATGGTTAGCATCAGAGTACGGTGTCTTTGTCGAATAGCATCAATAAACCATTTTGCAGAATCTAATTTTTGTTTCACAAAAATGACCGCATCTTTTTGAGCCTTATCTTTCTTAAGACCAGATTGCTTATAGTTGTTAAGTAAATCTTTAAAAGTACTATTTACTCGTAATTCAGGAATTACACCTGTATTCATAGAAAGATCTAATTGACCATCAACAATAACTATTCTAAAGTCAGGAATAATATGCTGGACAATTCTAGAAGTACTAAAAAGAGCGGAACCAGGCTTAGGGTTGAGCTTAGAAATTTCTTTTAAGGCTTTTTTCAGCATCTCTTCTGTTACAGATAATCTAGTGAGGAGCTTATCAAAGTGTTTTTTTGAAAGTGCATTAAAATGTTTTTCAATAATTTCTCTAGCTAAGTCTACAACTTCACTAGTGGTCTTTTTAGTTAATTGTATCTGCATACATTCTTGTAAATTTCGAGCACCAATTCCTGGTGGATCAAAATCTTGAATTACTGTCAATACCGTTGCAATTTCATCTTCTGTTGCAGACATATTTTGATTAAAAGCTAAGTCATCAACAATAGCTGAAAGATCTCTTCTGATGTAACCATCATCATTAACACAACCAATAAGGTAGACACCAATTTGATAAAAATGGTCGTCTAAATTGTTCAAAGCCAATTGCTTTTCTAATATTTCAGTTGAACTCACCCCCATTGCGACAGGAATAGATTTATCCTCTTGGTCGGGGCTATTGTTATTAGCAACTAAGCGATAACGAGGAGTCTCATCATCACTTAAATATTCATCTACATTAATATCATCAGCCTCAATTCTCTGATCCTCACGATCAACATTATCCTCAAACTCAGGAGCATCAGCTTCCTCAACACCTTCTTCAATAGCAGGGTTGGCTTCAATTTCTTCTTTTACTTTCTGCTCAAGATCAATGGTTGAAAGCTGAATGAGCTTCATCAACTTGATTTGTTGAGGAGAGAGCTTTTGAGAAAGCTTTTGCTGTAGAGACTGTTTTAACATAAACGATTAAAAGTCTGCATTATTTGGGGTTCTAGGAAATGGAATCACATCTCGTATGTTCCCCATTCCGGTAACGAATAATACTAATCTTTCAAAACCTAAACCGAAACCACTATGAGGTACAGTACCGAACTTTCTAGAATCTAGGTACCACCACAATTCTTTTTCTTCAATATCCATTTCCTTCATACGAGACTTCAGGACATCGAGGCGTTCTTCTCTTTGTGATCCCCCGATAATTTCACCGATACCAGGAAAGAGTACATCCATTGCCCGAACCGTTTTCCCATCATCATTCATACGCATATAGAATGCTTTGATATCCTTAGGGTAATCTGTAATAATAACCGGTTTTTTAAATTTCTTTTCTACTAAATATCTTTCGTGTTCAGACTGGAAATCAGCTCCCCATTCTTCAATTAAATATTGGAATTTCTTTTTCTTATTCGGTTTTGAATTACGAAGAATATCGTAGGCTTCGGAATACGTAATACGTTCAAAATCGTTCTCAACAACAAATTGAAGTTTTTCGATTAAGCCTAATTCCTGACGTTCTTCTTTCTTCTTTCCCTTCTCTTCATCTTGTAGACGTTGGTCTAAGAAGTCTAAATCAGCACGACAATTATCTAGGGCATATGAACACAAGTACTGCAACATCTCTTCTGCCAAGTCCATATCCTCATTTAAATCTGCAAAGGCTACTTCAGGCTCAATCATCCAAAATTCAGCAAGGTGTCTAGAAGTATTTGAATTTTCGGCTCTAAAAGTAGGTCCGAAGGTATATACTTTACCGAGTGCTAATGCAGCCATTTCTGCTTCTAATTGGCCAGAAACGGTAAGGTTTGTCTCTTTCCCGAAGAAATCTTGTGTATAATCAACTTCCCCGTCTTCTGTTAAAGGCGTATTAATTTTATCAAGCGTACTAACTGCAAACATTTCACCAGCACCCTCACAATCTGAACCCGTAACAATTGGGGTGTGAACATTAGCGAATCCTTTTGAATTAAAGAAATTATGAATTGCAAAGGTCATAGCATGTCTGATGCGAAATATGGCGCTGAAGGTATTTGTTCTAAACCTCAGGTGAGCTTTTTCGCGTAAAAACTCTAGTGAGTGTTTTTTAGGTTGTAAAGGATATTCTTCAGGATCAGCCACACCAATTACTTCAATAGACTCGGCTAAAACTTCCGTTTTCTGACCAGCCCCAGCAGATTGAACTAATTTCCCAATCACCGATATACTTGCACCTGTGTGTATAAGCTTCAATATTTCTTCTGAAATATTATTTTCGGCAACTACCTGAATATTATGAATGGTAGAACCATCATTCATGGCAATAAAAGCAACGTTTTTACTTCCACGCTTCGTTCTCACCCATCCTTTAAGGCTTACTAAATCCTCATTGGCCTCTAAACACAAGGCATCTTTTACTTCTATCCTCTTCATTTTGTTCTAAATATCGTAGCTAGTTTGAGCAAATTTAATTTTTTTCATTGGAATCTTAACCATCAACTGCTTCAAATTCTCTGAAAACTACGTCTTTGGTACTGTTTTTGATGTAGGCGAAATTATATAATAATCTCTTTTGTGAGAAAAATGGAATTCATATTTTGGTATTCCAAATCTCAGGAATGAAAATAACAAGCTTAATACTATTACTTTTCTCAAGTATCTGCTTAGGACAGAACATAAGTCATATTAGTACAAGTGACTCATTACTCAATCTAGGAGAAACGGATTTAGCAATCGATCATTTAAACAAATGCATAGAAATTCATACCGACGAAAAAATTCTATTTGAATGCCTAGCCACCTTATGTAACATTTACAAACAAAGTAGTAATTACAATCTCACACTAGTACACGGACATAAAGCATTATCATTAGCTTCTAAAAACAATTATATCAACTTAGAGTTATACGGAGATGTACTCTATAATATAGCGGTTGCAAAATACAGATTTGGAGAGATAGACTCAACATTTTTTTATAGTGAGGCTGCGCTTGTTCAGAGGGAAAGAATTCTGAATCCAAATCACCCTAAAATAATTCAGAATATTAATGCCTTAGGATTATTCTACAGAGCTATTGGCGATTTAACGCAGTGTGTTAAATACCAAGAAAAAGCATTGAACTTAGCGCTTAACAGAGATACACTTGATTACAACAGTTTGGTTATCTCTCATTTCTATGTAGGTAATTCCTATGCGGCAATAAATAACCTACAGCTTGCTAAAAAGCACTATTTAGAAGGTTTACGCTATTATGAAGACTCATTAATCACAAAAGGGGTTTACAAAGCACACTTGTATAGTTCGTTGGGGGTGGTATTGGCGAAGCAAAAAGATATAGAGTGTTCACAAGAGCACTATATAGAAGCTTTAAAGATCTTTAAAGAATTACAGCCTGATGCGTATACAACAATAGCAACTACTTACAGTAATATAGCAAACAATTACACTAATTTAGGAGAATACAATAAAGCGAAAGAATTTCACAGAAAGTCCATTAACCTAATAAGCTCCAAAGGGCTAGAAAACGAATTGCAGTGGAAATATTTCAACTTAGGAGCAACCTATTTAGAGACTAAAGAATATACAGAAGCCTTAGAATATCTATCAAAATCTAAACAATTAAATAATAAATTTAGTGGCTCTGAAAACGAATTAAACTCTATGATATTGAACCATATAGCTATGGTTCATTTAGCCAACAACAATAATGCTGAGGCCCGAAAAGAACTCATTAAATCGAGTGACAATTCATTAAATATTCATGGAGAAAAAGATTACGATTTATCAGAATCCTATTATTTATTTGGGTTGAGTCATTTTCAGGATCATGAATATACTTCATGTATTCATTATTTAGAAAAAGCACAGAACGCTTTAACAGATTCTTTGCAATATGATTTCAAGGGTGAGATTATTTCAAGACCTCTACTACTCAGCATCTATGTACTAAAGAATAAAGTGCTATTAGAACAACACAACTCTACATCAGAGCTAAAGTACTTACACCAACTTTACGAATCCTCCATTAACACAAGTAATCTGAGCGAAGTAATTATAGACTATTACTATCATGAATCCGCAAAACTATCCTTGTTTAACGAAATTGATGAAAATTTACATTTAGGTATTCAAGCATCAAAAAAACTATTTGACTTGACTGGAGACTCAAAATACATTCAGCAAGCATACAACTTTTTTGAAGCAGAGAAATCATTCCTACTAAAACGAGAAATTCAAGACTCCTATGCAAAGAAAAACACAAATCTTCCGGACTCGTTAACCTCAAAGGAGGACCAATTAAAAAGGGATATTTCTCATCATCAGAATTTAATATTTATTGAAGCTGACTCCGAATCAGACTTCAGTAAAGAGATAAATTCGAAAGTCTTTTCACTAAAAAGAGAATTAGAATCCTTACTGACTAAAATTGAAACAGATTACCCTAGCTACTACTCCTTAAAGTACCGAAATACTCCTAATACACTAGAGTCAATCCAAAATGACTTATTGGTTGAAAGTATGGCTATTGAGTACTATCAACACAAAGATCAAATCTACTCAATTAGCATCACTAAGGATAAGCTGAAGTTCCTGTACAACAGCTCAGAAAAGTTCCAAGAAAAAGTTATTGAATTCAATAAGTCAATCGAAGCATCTAATTTAGAAACCTATTCGAGCTTAGCCTTTGAATTACACACTACTTTACTTGCGTCGCATGACTATGAAAACTACAAAGATATACAGCTCATCCCTAGTAAAGACATCTCCTTCTTAAGCTTCGATGCTTTGGTATCAACTAAAAGTGACTCACCAAGCTATAACGAATTAAACTACTTAGTTAAAACCCACTCTTTTTGTTACAATAACAGCCTACAGAAAAATAGTAATGAAACAGATAAATCTACAAAGCTATATTTAGGGATAAGCCCCAGTTTCTCTAGCAACAACCTAAGTGGAGCTATTAGTGAAGTGGAAAATATTTCGGAAAAACTAGATGGAGATTTACTTATTAACAACAATGCAACAAAGGAGAAACTTCTAGAGGTAATTCCTAATTATAGGGTACTTCACCTTGCAAGTCATGCTGAATTAAACGCATCAAATTCTGCATACTCAAATATTATATTAGCTAGTGGCTCGGAAGATACATTAAACAGTAAGCTCTATGCTTATGAAATTCATAACAGCAAGCTAAATGCTGAATTAGTAATCCTTAGTGCATGCAATACAGGGGTTGGAGAACTTCTCTTAGGGGAAGGAATCGCCAGTCTGGCGAGAAGCTTTAATTATGCTGGTGCAAAGTCTGTACTTGTCAGTTTATGGGCTATACCGGATTATTCTACGTCGAAGATAATCAACATTTTTTTCGATAATCTAAACACACAAAGCAAGTCAAGAGCACTACAAACGGCTAAGATTGACTATCTAAATACTGCGGACGAACATTTATCGAATCCAATTTACTGGGCAGGCTTAACCATAAATGGGGATGACAGCCCAATAATTATAGAAGACGAAATGGAACTAAAGCTACTCTACCTTATTCTTGGTATTCTTACAGTGATTGGTGCATTATTTTGGAGAAAGAATGTCTAATAAATCTTTCGCATATATAATAAAGTAACTCTTGTCGTAAATAATTTCATTCAACAATTGTTCAGCTTCATTTATTTCACCTAACTGAACTAGAGCAAGAGATAGGTACCATTTGCGTTGATTAGAGAAATCATTTAAAGGATCCATCATCTCAAAATGGTTTCTAGCTTCTGAGGCTTTACCGTTTGCTAAAAGAGCAACCCCCTTGTAAAAAAGAATCTCATTTCTCAAATCTACATCCATGATGAGATTGTCAAAACCTTCAATTGCAGCATCATAATCCTTGGCGTCATAAAAACTCATAACATGCTTCAAGTCAGAATCTGAAACTTCTGTTGAACGTGTTACTGGAGCAATAACATTAGGATAAGGTCTAAAGTACTCACTGAAAACCTGCTCAGTTTTAATATCAGGCTCTAAATTAGAAAAGTTAATAGCTATGACAGTGACTATTATAGCAACTGCTGCCACAGCACTATGGCGCATGACACTGGAAACTGAAAAATTGTGTTTTGGTCTACGACTATGTATTTTATCTTCGTATTTCTGCAAGTCACTTTTCAACTTTTTAGCTCTGGCTTCTTTTAAGCCGCCAAATACGTATTCATATTGAGTAACTTCAATTCTAAATTTTTCATCTCGCTCCATTTCTTGCTCAAAAAACTCAAGCTCTGCTTTAGATAAATCTTCATTGAAATATCTTTCTATCAAGTGCATTTTTTTTGAACAGTATTTCATTATATTTTTTTTACTTTTTTATTAAAAACTCTTTCTTTTAAAGATTTTAAACATCTATATTTCTGTACTTTAAGACTATTAATTGATTTATAATGCAAAGATACAGCAATTTCCTCATAAGTTAAATTCTTCAAATAATAATGTGTAAGTATTGATTTACATGGGTCTGGAAGAGATTCCAACTCACTAAACACTATACCAATACGATCATCTTCTATCTGACTTTCACCGAGTAGAATACTTCTATTTGAAAAAATACGTTCACGTTTATCACGATTAAATTCTTTCTTTATTTTATTCCGTATTAACTGACGTCCTAAACCAAAAATATATGCGCGAAAGGAAACAAAAATACCTTCTATCTTTCGATCTTGTATTTTCTGAATGAGCACAACCATAGAATCTTGGTATAGATCTTTCGCATCTTCAAAGGAGATGTGATACTCTTTTGCTGCCCAATTTATAAAGTAATCACGGTTATCATAATAGAGCTCTTGGATAACTCTTTTATCATTTTGTTGAATTGCCTTTATAATATAGTTATTATTAATCAAGCTATGTTACTATTTTTCGATTGTATTAAGTGTCTAAATATCGAACATTTTTCGATATTTACAAAATATTATATCTACCAATAGTTTAGTATCTTTGGTGCTGATTTATTTAACCCCAATACCGCACTATAAATTGACTTCCATCTTAAATACAGTAAACAATCCTAGCGATCTAAAAAAGCTTGAGGTCTCTGACCTACTCCAAGTTTCGGAAGAACTACGTCAATTCATTATCGACATAGTCTCAGTTCATGGAGGTCATTTTGGGGCTAGTTTAGGCGTGGTAGAACTTACGGTTGCATTACACTATGTATTTAACACGCCTTATGATCAACTGGTTTGGGATGTAGGGCATCAAGCCTATGGACATAAAATTCTTACGGGAAGAAAAGATGCTTTTCATACGAATAGAAAATACAAGGGCATTAGTGGATTTCCAAAAAGGGATGAAAGTGAATATGATGCTTTTGGTGTAGGACACTCTTCTACGTCTATAGGAGCAGCATTAGGAATGTCTATAGCTTCACAGATTAAAGGTGAAACTGACAAACAACACATTGCAGTTATTGGAGATGGCGCTTTAACGGGTGGACAAGCCTTTGAAGCATTGAATCATGCGGGTATGGGCGACTCAAACATGCTTGTTGTACTCAATGATAACTGCATGTCTATCGACCCAAATGTAGGAGCACTTAAAGAGTACCTAACGGATATAACGACCTCACATACCTACAATAAAATTAAGGATGAAGTTTGGGACTTGCTTGGAAAGATTAGCAAGTTTGGGCCTAATGCTCAAGCGGTAGTTCAAAAAATTGAGAATGCGGTTAAATCTTCAATGCTCGAGCAAAGCAATTACTTTGAATCCTTAAACTTTAGATATTTCGGACCTGTAGATGGTCATGATGTGGAGCATATGGTAAAAATATTAGAAGACCTAAAAGATATTCCAGGTCCGAAGATATTACACTGTATTACACAAAAAGGAAAGGGATATAAACCTGCTGAAGAAGGTGATACTACAAAATGGCATGCGCCAGGTCTTTTCAATAAAGATACAGGTGAGATTTTTAGAGTAACAAAAACCCAAGCTGAAGCACCCAAATACCAAGATGTATTTGGACATACTATTATAGAACTTGCCAAAGAAAATGAGAAAATTGTGGGTGTTACTCCTGCCATGCCTACGGGTTGTTCTCTAAAGTATATGATGCAAGAACTGCCTGACCGAGCTTTTGATGTAGGAATAGCCGAACAACACGCTGTTACTTTTTCTGCAGGAATGGCAAGCCAAGGCTTAATTCCTTTTTGCAATATCTACTCTTCGTTTATGCAAAGAGCTTTTGACCAGGTGGTACACGATGTTGCCATTCAAAACTTGAATGTAGTCTTTTGTCTAGACCGAGCAGGATTAGTTGGCGAGGATGGCCCTACACACCATGGCTCTTTCGACATTGCTTATTTTAGATGTATTCCGAATATGATTATTTCGGCTCCTATGAATGAAGAAGAGCTTAGAAATTTAATGTTTACATCGCAAGAAAAAGAACATGGGCCTTTTACGATTCGCTATCCTAGAGGTAAGGGGGTTATGCCAGAATGGAAAACCGAGTTTAAATCTATAGAAATTGGAACTGGACGTAAATTGCGTTCTGGAAAAGACATAGCCATTTTAAGTTTCGGTCATGTTGGGAATTATGCCACTGAAGTTTGTAAGGATTACGACAAAGATGGTTTCCATATAGCGCATTACGATTTGCGATTCGCTAAACCTTTAGATCAAAAAATGCTACATGAGGTTTTTGAAAACTACGATCATATCATTACTGTGGAAGATGGATGTATTACTGGAGGTGTTGGCTCGGCAGTCATAGAATTTATGGCAGACCATCAGTACCACTCCTCAGTATATAGATTAGGGATTCCTGATGAATTTATTGAACATGGACCTCAGCAGCAACTACAAGCTGACTGTGGATACGATAAAGAGAGTATCAAAAATAAGATTGAACAGATTAAAAACAGTCAACAGTTAGTTGTTAGTTGTTAGTTGTTAGTTGTTAGTTGTTAGTTGTTAGTGAATAATACATCATATTCTATAACTCCTAGTTTATTATAACCATACTTTCTAATTATATCTTAAACTTTGTACACTTTATTACAAACCAAAAAAGCCCTCTCGAAATACGAGAGGGCTTTTTTATATTTGTTGAAAATTACTTTTTCATTACAAAGTCTTCCATAAACTTTGTAGTGTAATTTCCAGATCTATAGTCTGCGTTATCCATTAATTGTAAGTGGAAAGGAATGGTTGTCTTCACACCTTCAATTACGAACTCTCTCAGCGCTCTTTTCATCTTCTCTATAGCCTCATCTCTCGTTTGTGCAACGGTAATCAGTTTTGCAATCATTGAGTCGTAGTGAGGTGGGATTGTGTAACCAGCATATACATGCGTATCTACACGAACACCATGTCCACCTGGAGCATGATAAGTAGTAATTTTACCAGGACAAGGTCTAAATCCGTTATGAGGATCTTCGGCATTAATTCTACATTCAATAGCGTGAGATGTTGGTTCGTAGTTTTCTCCAGAAATTGGTATTCCAGCGGCAACTTTAATTTGTTCAGCAATTAAATCGTAGTTAATCACCTCTTCTGTTACAGGGTGCTCTACTTGGATACGCGTATTCATTTCCATAAAGTAGAAGTTTCTATCCTTATCTACTAAGAACTCAACCGTACCTGCACCTTCATATTTTACAGCTTCAGCAGCTCTTACTGCAGCCTCCCCCATTTTCTTACGAAGGGCTTTGGTCATAAATGGAGACGGCGCTTCTTCGGTAAGCTTTTGGTGTCTTCTTTGCACAGAACAATCTCTTTCAGACAAGTGACAGGCTTTCCCTTTAGAATCACCAATAATTTGAATTTCAATATGGCGAGGTTCAAGAATTAGCTTCTCCATATACATCCCATCATTACCAAATGCAGCCGCAGCTTCTTGACGAGCAGAATCCCAAGCGTTTTGGAAACTTTCTAACTCATACACAGCGCGCATTCCTTTACCACCACCACCAGCAGTAGCTTTCAACATTACAGGAAAGCCCATATCAATAGCAAGTGCTTCCGCTTCTTCGTAAGTATCAAGAATACCTTCGGAACCAGGAATTGTAGGAACCTTTGCCGCTTTCATTGTAGCTTTTGCATTTGCTTTATCTCCCATACCATCAATCATTTCTGGAGAAGCCCCGATAAATTTCAGGTCATTTTCTTCACAGATTTTCGAGAAGTTAGAATTTTCAGCTAAGAATCCATATCCAGGATGAATTGCATCGGCATTTGTAATTTCTGCAGCTGCAATAATATTCGGGATTTTCAGGTATGAATCTGTACTACTGGCAGGACCAATACACACAGCTTCATCCGCAAATTTAACATGTAAACTATCAGCATCAGCTGTAGAATACACAGCCACCGTTTTGATACCCATTTCTCTAGCAGTACGAATAACACGTAGAGCAATTTCACCACGGTTGGCGATCAAAATTTTCTTAAACATAGTCATCTTTTATGTTCTAAAAAATTAAGAAGGATCTACCAAGAATAATGGTTGATCGTATTCTATAGGACTCATATCATCTACAAGCACCTTTACAATTTTACCAGAAACCTCAGATTCAATTTCGTTGAACAACTTCATTGCTTCAACTATACAAACTACAGAACCTACAGCAACCTCATCACCAACAGATGCGAAAGCATCTTTATCAGGAGAAGGTTTACGGTAGAAAGTCCCAATCATTGGCGACTTAATAGTTATATAATTAGACTCATCATCTGCTGGTGTTGCTGCCGCTGCGGGGGCTGCTGTTTCAACAGGCGCAGTTACAGTAGCTGCAGGCATAGCCATTTGCGCCATTGCTGGAGCTGCTACAGGAATTTGCTGTACAATCGTTTCAACCTGAGTTTCGCCTCTTCCTTTTTTAGGTGGAGTTTTAATCGAAATTTTCATTTCGCCTATTTCCAAGTCTACTTCTGAAGCTCCAGACTTTGCAACGAACTTTATAAGTTCTTGAATTTCTTTAAGATCTAATGCCATAACAATAAGTTTATGTTATTTTATTCTTTTTAATATGCCCATTTAAGGTAGATAGAACCCCATGTAAAACCACCTCCAAAGGCAGCTAACACTAGATTATCACCTTTCTTAAGTTTGTCTTCCCATTCCCATAAACACAAAGGTATGGTCCCATTTGTTGTATTTCCGTACTTCTGGATATTCAACATCACTTTATCTGTTCCTACACCCATTCTACGGGCAGTAGCATCAATAATACGTTTGTTGGCCTGATGCGGCACTAACCAGGCTACATCATCACCTGTTAGATTATTTTTCTCCATAATCTCTGCCGATACATCTGCCATATTGGTCACAGCAAATTTAAATACTGTTTGACCATCTTGGTAAATATAGTGTTCCTTAGCATCAACTGTTGCGTGAGTAGAGGGTCTAAGAGAACCACCTGCTTTCATATGTAGATAATCTCTACCCGAACCATCACTTTTTAGTATTGAATCCTGGATCCCTAAACCATCTTCTGTAGGCTCAAGTAAAACTGCTCCTGCGCCATCACCAAAGATCACACAAGTTTGTCTGTCTTCATAATCAACAATTGATGACATTTTATCGGCACCTACAACAATAATCTTTTTATAAGATCCTGTTTCGATGAATTTTGAAGCGGTTGCTAAAGAGAAAACAAAACCTGAACAAGCAGCCATCAAATCGAAACCAAAAGCATTTTTGGCTCCTACCTTATCTGCAATGATACATGCCGTGGCAGGAAAAAGCATATCTGGTGTTGCTGTAGCACAAATAATAAGGTCGATATCTTCGGCCTTCATATTTTTCTTCTCGAGTAATCCTTTAACCGCATTTGCACCTAAATCGGAAGAAGCTAGGCCTTCGCCTTTAAGAATTCTCCTTTCTTTTATTCCCGTTCGCGATGTAATCCAATCATCATTGGTTTCAACCATAGTTGACAACTCATCGTTTGTCAATTTGTATTCTGGAGCCCATCCGTTTACTCCAGTAATAGCCGCAGTTATTTTGTTCATCCTTGGAAAGCTGTTTTAATTTTTTCTGACAATCTAGCCTGAAACACTTCTGCAGTATGCAAAAGCATATTCATTATCGCTTTATCATTAGATATTCCGTGTCCTATCATAACAGCTCCATTTACTCCTAAAATTGGAGTACCGCCGTAATTCTCGTAATTAAATCTATCAAAATATTCGTCTTGAAGACCTCTTTTCTTAGTTAAGGCATAAAACGCTTCAGCTTGTTTTAAAACAATATTACCAGTAAAGCCATCGCAGACGATTACATCGGCACTATCATTAAACAAGTCTCTACCTTCTAAATTCCCAACAAAGTTAAACTCTTCAGAATCCTTCATCAAGCTATAAGCCGCTTGACACAGTAAATTCCCCTTACCTTCTTCTTCACCAATATTCAGCAAAGCTACTTTAGGATTGGTAATACCGTGAACATGCTCTGCATACAAAGAGCCTAAAATGGCAAATTGATTCAAAACATCGGGTTTACAATCGGCATTAATCCCTACATCTAGGATTAATCCAACCCCACCATTTTCTTTTGGAAGTATACTTGTGATGGATGGTCTAATAACACCCGTAATAGATTTTACGGTATAGAAGGCTCCAACTAACATAGCGCCCGAATTACCAGCACTAGCAAAGCCATCAATTAAACCTTCTTTGAGAAGATGAAATCCTACAGAAATAGACGACTGCGGTTTCTTCACAAAAGCTTTTGTAGGGTGTTCACCCATTCCAATAACATCTGGAGCGTGAACAATATCAAAAGTATCTGTTACTGCATTTTCCCTTTGGAGCTCTGTTTTAATTTGTGACTCATCACCGATTAAAATAATTTGTGAACCCGCTGGTAATTCTTGCAGCGCTAGCAAAGCACCTTTTACTGTTACTGAAGGAGCAAAATCTCCTCCCATTGCGTCTAATCCTATTCGCATTTCTTATAAAAATAAAAATGTAGATTTAAACCTCTTAAAAGAGGGTCTAAATCTACACAAAATCTTTGTACGTACCGTAAAACAGTATAAAAAATCACGCAATAGTGATTATTTATTCTGCAAGGAATACTATGCGATTACTACGTTACCTTTATAGTACATTTTTCCTTCGTGCCAGTAAGCTCTGTGGTAAAGGTGAGCTTCACCAGTAGTTGAACACGTTGCAACAGTAGGTGCTACTGCTTTGTAGTGTGTTCTTCTTTTATCACGTCTTTGTTTCGATATTTTTCGTTTAGGATGCGCCATCTTATGCTATTCTTTATCCGTTAGTAAATCTTTTAATGCTGACCAACGAGTATCAACATCTTCTTCTTCGTCTTTTTCTTGGTATTCTTCGAGTCTTTGTAATACCTCCTCATCGCATACTTGACCATTTAATTCTTCATCGTGAGCTTTCCT
>Ga0187827_10003949_pt1 | contig 18641 bp, 16 predicted proteins | sample ETNtaG_39_FD_167969 | JGI IMG/M metagenome (GOLD analysis project Ga0187827, IMG submission 167969) | Marine microbial and viral communities from oxygen minimum zone, Eastern Pacific Ocean - ETNP2014_SV_150_PacBio MetaG (Illumina Assembly) | ecosystem: Environmental > Aquatic > Marine > Hypoxic... | reverse complement strand
TTTGCTAAGGCAGATAATCCATACGATATGGTAAAATTAAAGGTGGAGGAAATAAAGGCTATAATACGTCCTTGCGGATTGTCACCTCGAAAGTCTAAAGCCATCTACGAATTGTCTCACATCATAATTAATAAACACGCAGGAGAGGTGCCTGAAAGTTTTGAAGACTTAGAAGAGCTTCCCGGAGTTGGACATAAAACTGCCTCTGTGGTTATGGCACAAGCATTTGGTGTGCCAGCTTTCCCTGTAGACACTCATATTCACCGTTTAGCCTATCGTTGGAAATTAAGTAATGGTAAAAATGTAGAGCAAACAGAAAAGGATTTAAAGCGTTTATTTCCTCGAGAAATATGGAATAAATTGCATTTACAATTTATCTTTTTCGGCCGAGAACATTGTCCTGCTAGAGCTCATAAACCAAAATTATGTCCTATATGTAAAGACTATGGACGCAAAACATTATTCAAATGAAAAAACTTCTATTAATATGTTTCCCTCTGTTATTTATTTCTTGCCAAGAACAAAATAGTGCAGACTTAACAAAAGCAATAAATTCTAAAATTGACAATTGGCATTTAGCTGCTTCGAATGCTGATTTTGAGAACTACTTCGGTTTTATAGCAGACAGCGGAATTTTTATTGGAACAGATGTTACTGAGCGTTGGTCAAAAAAAGAATTTTCTGATTTCTCAAAGCCTTACTTCGATAAAGGTAAAGCATGGTCGTTTACAGCTAAAGAAAGAACTATTAGTTTTAACAAGCAGAAAACTATTGCTTGGTTTGATGAGGTATTAGATACTTGGATGGGAGATTGTAGGTCTACAGGAATCTTAAGTTTGCACAATGATGAATGGAAATTAGAACATTACCAGCTTTCTGTTACTATAGATAATGAGCTTATGCCAAAGTTTCTAGAAATTACAAAATCGAATTAAGATGACTCAGCATACAATCAAGGTTGAAACAACAGCACACTATTATTCTATTGGTGAACTTAACTGCAATACATCAGACATTTGGATCGTTTGTCACGGTTATGGACAATTGGCTTCCTATTTCATTAAAAATTTTCAAGATATAGATACACCTAATAGATACATAGTTGCTCCAGAAGGGTTTAATAAATTCTACTTAAAAGGATTTAGTGGTCGTATTGGTGCTAATTGGATGACCAAAGAGAATCGCGAAGATGAAATTGAAGACCATTGTGAATTTTTGGAGCAATTAGCAGATTCCTTAATCTCGAAAGCAAATAAAAAATGTAGGATTAATATAGTCGGTTTTTCTCAAGGTACTGCAACAGTAAGCAGATGGTTGTTGCGTACTAAACAATCGATTAAAACGCTGATATTATGGGGTGGTAAAATTGCTAACGACTTTGATTTTGAATGTTACAATCGAAAACATTCGGAAACCAAAAACTATGTTGTATTCGGTACAGAAGATGAATTCTACAGTCTAGACAGTGTCAATGAATATCGTAAAGGATTGAATCTACTTAAAGCAGATTGGATCAGTTACAAGGGGGGGCACGCCATTGATTCGAAAACCTTAACTCTTATAGAAAAACTAATTCCTTAATATTCTTCTTCATTAGACAAATAATATAGGACATCTGAAGCTGACATTTTAATTTGGTAACCTTCACCTGGCTTTAAGTCACCAATATTACTAAAGCCCCAATCAGGGAAGTATACATTCCCCATCCCATCTTTAACAATAATAATATTACCAACAACCTCATCTAAAACAAGTATCGCATCTGCAGGTAGTTCTCTGAGATAAGCTATCATATTCCATCCCGACTCTAAATTTATTGGGTTCAGCTCTGGTTTAAGCTGTTCTCCTGTGATTTCGAACATCGAATTTTCGCTCATCTTCACTTGATAACCCTGTCCGTTATCTAGATTTATATCTACTTCCCAAGCAGGAAGATAAGCTGCACCAAGATTATTTTTGACAATAATTGTTTGTTCACTAATCTCTTCAAATACAACAGACATAGAATCGTTGAGGGGTTCAATATAAGTTGAAAACAAACTCCATCCTTCATTTAGTACTACTACTTGAGTGTCTAATTCTGGATAAATACAGGAACCATCATTAATTAAAGAATCTGACTCAAAATTTAAAGCATTAATATCATTGCATCCATATGCTTCACATTTACCAACATAAAGTGTGTCATACGAACCATTATAATAAAAGTCTTCAGGAGCGTTCCGGTAATGTTCATCAATAAATTCATTTATAGACACTGCATCAAAGCAATCATTCAAATAAGTCCATTCCCAGGCCACAACAGCAATATTAGTTGGTAAATCTACATAAGGGGTTAAAACCCATCTAAAAGGACCTCCATCATCATCAGGACGAGAACAAACAAGGTTCCTTAAAGAATCAATAATAGACTGCTCAACACAAGGATGATAAAGTAGAGCTATACCTCCATGTTCTAGATTATGAATATAACGTTGAGGTGGCATAAACTCATATTCACCCCACTTACCCCACATAGGTCTATGAGGACCACTAGATGGAGGACTTTCATCATAACATAAGCCAATAGGATTTGAGTAATGACCTGCAACATCACTTGGTTCATTAATTATTTGTGATTGACAACTTATAGGATAAGCATTGCCATCACAAGAATAATCTACTATATCATCAACACTTTCTGAACAAAAATACTCACAACTACCATCATCTACAGATGCATTTTCAGTAAAGTTTAAAGCAGTAGTATCTGTACAACCTACAATATAACCCCAGCAATCCAACATTATGGACTCGAGGTTATCACACAAATCACCATTATTCGTTAATGAAACACTCATTATTGTCCCTAATTGTGAGGCCTCTATAAACTGAAGAATCTCACAGCAAGAAGTTAAAGCAGTATTTCCTTGTAAAAGAACTTGTTGAGTGTTATTTAATGAAGAGAGAGGACTCAAATCTGTAACTGCAGTATTTATCAAATAAAAACTCCCAGTAACAACTGATAAAGATGATAAAGGGGATAAATCTGTAATATTTGTGGAGCTTAGGATTAAGTTACCCTCAAAAAACTCACAAGATGCTAAATCTTCTAACTGAGACTGAGATGTGATAATAACTTGACCTCCCTCCTCTCCACATTGAGCTAACACAGAGGTTGAAATCAATAAAATCAATACGGTTGAAAAAATAAAGAGGCTTCTCATAGGGTTATATTAATACACAATATTAACAAGAATCTATATCATATCAAAAAATGATGAATATCTTCGTTCAGCTTTAACACAATTCGATGTTTAAAACAACTCATATTAATCCCCTAGGGAGAACAACAATCTTAAATGGTTACCCAAAGGATTATATCGCTAGTACCATCACAAACAGAACTTTTAATCAAGTTAGGGTTAAAACATTTACTTGATGGTGTTACTAATTATTGAATTTATTCACAAAAAGACATTCCCTTCATATCTTATTGAATTAAAAAAGTCATTATAAAAAAAGAGCCCCGAAGTATCGGGGCTCTTTATATTTAGGCTTCTGCTTTTGGACCACCAAAAGTTAAAGGTACTTGTTGTTGTTTTCCAACATCTTTAATATCTCCAAATTGAGATTCGTACTTTTTAACATTTTCGGCTAAAGCTCCAAGTAAACGCTTAGCATGTTGTGGTGTTAATATCACTCTCGACTTAACCTTAGCCTTAGGCATTCCAGGCATCATCGAAATAAAATCAACTACAAATTCTGTAGGTGAATGATTTACAACTGCTAAGTTTGAATATGTTCCTTGAGCTAAATCCTCAGGAAGTTCAATACTTACTTGTTTATTATCTTTTTTCTCAGCCATTAGTCCTCTGTAGTTAGAACCTCCTCTTTTACAGGAGTCTTAGTAGTAGCAAGCATGCTTTCTAATTGGGCTTTATTCCCAACAACCATCTTACCATACTTCTTAAGACCTGTACCAGCAGGTATTTTATGTCCAACAATAACGTTTTCTTTCAATCCATCAAGTGTATCAACTTTACCGTTAACAGCTGCTTCGTTAAGAACTTTAGTTGTTTCTTGGAACGATGCTGCAGATAAGAAACTCTTCGTTTGTAGAGAAGCTCTAGTAATACCTTGAAGTACTGAAGTAGATGTTGCAGGAACTGCATCTCTGGCTTCAACAGGTTTCAAGTCTTTACGCTTCAACATAGAGTTCTCATCTCTCAACTTACGAACTGGAATAATTTGACCAGCTTTTAAGTTTTCAGAATCTCCTGGTTCAACAACATACATCTTACCAAAGATCCAGTCATTTTCCTCAGTAAAGTCATTTTTATGAACTAAATTATTCTCTAAGAAACGAGTATCACCAGCGTCATTAATCATCACCTTACGCATCATCTGACGAACAACAACCTCGAAGTGTTTATCGTTAATTTTCACACCTTGAAGACGATAAACTTCTTGCATTTCGTTCACTAAGTACTGTTGTACTGCTGTAGGTCCTTTAATCGCTAAGATAGTCTTAGGAGTAATAGCACCATCAGAAAGTGAAGTACCTGCTTTTACGTAATCGTTTTCTTGTACTAGAATTTGCTTAGAAAGAGATACTAAGTATTTCTTTACTTCACCTGTTCTAGACTCGATGATAACTTCACGGTTACCACGTTTAATTTTACCGTAAGATACGATACCATCAATAGCGGCAACAACAGCTGGGTTAGATGGGTTACGCGCTTCGAATAATTCCGTAACACGTGGAAGTCCACCGGTAATATCACCTGCTTTTGCGGTACTACGTGGCATTTTAGCAATAATAGAACCAGGACTTAACTTATCACCTTCAGCAACTACAATATGTGCTCCAACTGGTAAGTTATAAGACTTCGTGATTCCATCTTTACCACTTGATGTCACAAGTATTGTAGGAATCATCTTTTTATCTCTGGTTTCAGAAATTACTTTTTCTTGGAAACCTGTTTGTTCATCAATTTCAACACGGAAAGTAACACCCTGAGCTAAGTTTTCAAACCCTACTTTACCTACCGTTTCTGACAAGATTACAGCGTTGTACGGATCCCATTCACAAATAGCATCACCCTTTTTCAACTTATCACCATCCTTAGCGAACATCGTTGCACCATAAGGTATGTTGTTTGTTGCAATGGTAATCCCTGTTTTAGGATCAACTAATTTCATCTCAGCCGTACGACCAATAACTATAGTAGAAGCTTTTCCATCTGAATCAGTACCTTTTACAGTTCTTAATTCTTCAATTTCTAAGTTACCATCGAATTTAGCAGTAATCGTAGATTCCTCAGCAGTGTTAGAGGCTGTACCCCCAACGTGGAATGTACGAAGTGTTAACTGTGTACCTGGCTCACCAATAGACTGAGCAGCTACAACACCAACGGCTTCACCCTCGCCAGCCATACGGTTGGTTGCTAGGTTACGACCATAACACTTTGAACAAATCCCTCTTCTTGTTTCACAAGTTAATGCAGAGCGAATTTCTACCATCTCAATTGGAGAATCTCCAATAGTCTCACCAATTTCTTCTGTAATTTCTTCACCTGAAGCAATTAATAAATCGCCAGTTAAAGGGTGAATAACATCGTGAAGAGAAGTTCTACCAATAATACGTTCTGCAAGAGTTTCAACGATATCTTCATTTTTCTTCAAGGCTACACCTTGTAAACCACGAAGGGTACCACAATCAACTTCAGAAACAATAACATCTTGAGCTACATCCACTAAACGACGAGTTAAGTAACCCGCATCGGCAGTTTTAAGGGCCGTATCGGCAAGACCTTTACGTGCACCGTGAGTAGAAATAAAGTATTCGAGAATTGATAGACCTTCCTTAAAGTTAGAGGTAATAGGGTTTTCGATAATCGAACCACCTGAAGAACCAGATTTTTGCGGCTTAGCCATCAAACCACGCATACCAGATAACTGACGAATCTGTTCTTTCGAACCACGCGCACCAGAATCAAGCATCATATAAACTGAGTTGAACCCTTGTTGATCGTTAATTAAGCGATCCATTGCATGCTCTGTTAATTCAGAGTTAGTCTTAGTCCAAACGTCAATTACTTGATTATAACGTTCGTTATTTGTAATAAGCCCCATATTATAACTGTCAGTAATCGAAGAAACTTGGCTCTTCGCACTTTCAATCATAGTATCTTTTTGAACAGGTACAATAATATCACCTAAAGAGAAAGATAAACCACCTTTAAAGGCCATTTTGTACCCTAACAACTTCATATCGTCAAGGAATTTGGCCGTAGTAGGAATATCCGTTTCTTTAAGAATCTTACCAATAATGTTTCTTAATGCCTTTTTCGTTAGCGTTTCGTTTATGTAACCAACAGACTCAGGAACTACATCATTAAATAATACTCTACCGATAGTAGATTCGATAACTTTAGTTACCAAAACACCATCTTCTTTTACTTGAGTACGTACTTTAATTACTGCATTTAACTCAGCTTTCTGTTCGTTGAAAGCAATTCTAACTTCTTCAGAAGAATAGAACGTTAAACCTTGACCAATAATTGTTTTTTGTTTGTCCGTTTTACGAGGCTTTGTCATATAGTAAAGTCCCAATACCATATCCTGAGAAGGAACCGTAATTGGTGCACCATTCGCAGGGTTCAAGATATTATGAGAACCTAACATCAATAACTGAGCTTCTAATATTGCCGCAGGACTTAACGGAAGGTGTACTGCCATCTGGTCACCATCGAAATCGGCGTTAAAGGCTGTACATGCCAATGGATGTAACTGGATTGCTTTTCCTTCAATTAATTTTGGTTGGAAAGCTTGGATACCTAATCTGTGAAGCGTAGGAGCACGATTCAACAGTACAGGATGTCCTTTAATTACATTTTCTAAGATATCCCAAACTACAGGATCTTTCTTATCTATAATTTTCTTTGCAGATTTCACCGTCTTTACAATACCTCTTTCGATAAGCTTACGCACGATAAAAGGCTTATATAGTTCAGCTGCCATATTCTTAGGAATACCACATTCTGATAACTGTAAAGTAGGTCCAACAACAATTACTGAACGAGCAGAATAATCAACACGCTTACCCAATAAGTTTTGACGGAAACGTCCTTGCTTACCTTTTAATGAGTCTGAAAGTGATTTTAATGCACGATTAGATTCAGTTTTAACAGCTGAAGCCTTACGCGTGTTATCCAATAGTGAATCTACTGACTCTTGAAGCATACGCTTTTCGTTACGTAAAATTACTTCTGGAGCTTTAATTTCGATTAAACGTTTCAGACGGTTGTTACGAATAATTACACGACGGTAAAGATCGTTCAAATCTGAAGTAGCGAAACGACCACCATCTAATGGCACTAATGGACGTAATTCTGGTGGAATCACCGGAACAACTTTCATTACCATCCATTCTGGCTTGTTTTCGATACGCGTGTTTGCATCACGGAATGCTTCAACAACTGCCAAACGCTTTAAAGCCTCTGTTTTTCTTTGTTGTGAAGTTTCTGTATTTGCTTTATGTCTTAAAGTATATGATAACTCATCTAAATCTAATCCAGACAATAAAGCCTCTAAAGCCGCCGCACCCATTTTGGCAACGAATTTATTAGGGTCTTTATCTTCTAAATATTGATTTTCACGAGGTAAACGCTCTAGAGCATCTAAGTATTCCTCTTCAGTAAGATACTGTAAGTATTCTAATGGATTACCTTCATTATCTACTGCACCACCTGCTTGTACTACTACATATCGCTCATAGTAGATAATCATGTCAAGTTTCTTTGTAGGTAAACCTAAAAGGTATCCAATTTTGTTTGGAAGCGAACGGAAATACCATATATGCGCAACAGGAACAACCAAATTAATGTGTCCCATACGCTCTCTACGTACTTTCTTTTCTGTTACTTCAACACCACAACGGTCACAAATAATACCTCTATAACGGATACGTTTGTATTTCCCACAGTGACATTCATAATCTTTTACCGGCCCAAAGATACGTTCACAGAAAAGTCCATCACGTTCTGGTTTATAGGTACGGTAGTTAATAGTTTCAGGTTTTAAAACCTCACCACTAGATTCTTCCAAAATAAATTCTGGAGACGATAAACTAATAGTAATATTAGTAAAGCGTTTTGGTTCTGGTGTATTGTCTTTCCTTCTCATTGCCATATCCTGAAGAAATTAGTTTTTATAAGGAGTGTCTGAAGACACTCCTTCTGAAATTATTACTATTGTAAAGTGATCTTTAATCCTAAACCTTTCAATTCGTGTAACAGTACGTTGAAAGATTCTGGAAGTCCAGGTTCAGGCATAGCCTTACCTTTTACAATCGCTTCGTAAGTCTTAGCTCTACCTACAACGTCATCCGACTTAACTGTAAGTATTTCACGTAGGATATTTGAAGCTCCATAAGCCTCAAGTGCCCAAACCTCCATTTCACCAAAACGCTGACCACCAAACTGTGCTTTACCACCTAATGGTTGTTGTGTAATTAGTGAGTATGGGCCGATCGAACGAGCGTGCATCTTATCGTCAACCATATGACCCAGTTTAAGCATATAGATCACACCCACCGTAGCAGCTTGATCAAAACGCTCACCTGTACCACCATCATATAGATAAGTATGACCGAATTCTGGAACACCAGCTTCGTTTGTAAGTTCTGTGATTTCATCTAATGAAGCACCGTCAAAAATTGGAGAAGCATATTTTCTTCCTAATTTTTGTCCAGCCCATCCAAGAACAGTTTCGTAAATCTGTCCTATGTTCATACGAGAAGGTACACCAAGTGGGTTAAGAACTATATCTACTGGAGTTCCGTCCTCTAAGAAAGGCATATCTGCATCTCTTACAATACGAGCAACGATACCTTTGTTACCGTGACGACCAGCCATTTTATCACCTACTTTAAGCTTACGTTTCTTAGCGATGTAAACTTTAGCTAGTTTTAAAATACCTGCAGGGAGTTCATCTCCAACAGAAAGGGTGAATTTCTTACGTCTTAAAACACCTTTTATATCATTTAACTTAATGTTAAAATTGTGTATTAAATCGTTAACAAGCGTATTTTTCTCTTTCTCTGTAGTCCAACCATCTGTAGTAATAACAGAATAATCATCAATAGCGTTTAACTGTTTCTGAGAGAATTTTTTACCTTTTGGTATAACAATCTCACCTAATTCATTAATAACACCTTGACATGTTTTTCCAGCTACGATAGTGATTAATTTCTCAACCAAAATTGCTTTTAAAGCTGCAGCTTCTTTAGTAAACTCTTCTTCTAATTCGAGAATAATTTCTTTATCAGCTTGACGTGACTTCTTGTCCTTTATTGCTCTAGCAAATAATTTCTTAGTAAGTACCACACCGTGTAATGATGGAGAAGCTTTTAATGAAGCATCTTTTACATCGCCAGCTTTATCACCAAAGATTGCTCTAAGAAGTTTTTCTTCTGGAGAAGGGTCAGATTCACCTTTAGGAGTAATCTTACCAATTAAGATATCTCCAGGAGTTACATGAGCACCGATACGAATTAGACCATTCTCATCTAAATCTTTTGTAGCTTCCTCAGAAACATTAGGGATATCTGGAGTTAATTCTTCAGAACCTAATTTTGTTTCACGAACATCTAATGTATACTCATCGATATGAATTGAAGTGAAGACATCATCACGTACAACACGCTCAGAAATCACAATGGCATCCTCAAAATTATACCCGTTCCAAGGCATAAAGGCAACCTTCATGTTCTTACCTAATGCTAATTCACCATCTTGAGTTGCGTAACCTTCAGACAATACTTGTCCTTTAGTTACCCTATCGCCTACTTTCACAATAGGACGAATATTTATACTTGTACCTTGATTAGTTTTTTGGAATTTAGTCAACTTATAAGTTACTGAATCCTCATCAAAACTCACCAAACGTTCTGTATCAGTTCTATCATATTTGATGATAATTTTCTTAGCATCAACATACTCAACAACACCAGCACCTCTAGCATTAACCAATACTCTAGAATCAGAAGCAACACGTCCTTCAAGACCAGTACCTACAATAGGAGATTCTGGTTTTAATAATGGTACAGCTTGACGCATCATGTTAGACCCCATCAAAGCACGGTTGGCATCATCATGCTCCAAGAATGGAATTAAAGAAGCAGATATAGAAGATATTTGGTTTGGAGCAACATCCATGTAATCCAATTTGGTTGGCTCAATTACAGGGAAATCACCAGTTTCACGTGATTTTACAAGATCATTCTCATAAGTACCATCTGCCCTAATTGGGGCATTGGCTTGTGCGATAACCTTTTCTTCTTCTTCTTCAGCACTTAAATAACCTGGAGTAGTTTTTAAATCAACAACACCATCAACTACTCTTCGGTAAGGAGTTTCGATGAATCCCATTTTATTCACTTTTGCGAATACACAAAGTGAAGAAATAAGACCAATGTTCGGCCCTTCTGGAGTTTCAATAGGACATAAACGTCCGTAGTGTGTATAGTGAACATCACGTACTTCGAAACCTGCACGTTCTCTAGATAAACCACCTGGTCCAAGTGCCGAAAGACGACGCTTGTGAGTGATTTCAGCTAGTGGATTCGTTTGATCCATAAACTGGGAAAGCTGATTTGTTCCAAAGAATGAATTGATTACTGAAGATAAGGTTTTAGCATTAATCAAATCTATTGGAGTAAACACTTCATTATCACGCACATTCATACGCTCACGAATAGTTCTAGCCATACGAGCCAAACCTACACCAAATTGATTATTCAACTGCTCACCTACAGTACGTACTCTACGATTACTTAAGTGATCAATATCATCAACTTCAGCTTTAGAGTTTACCAATTCAATCAAATACTTAATGATTAAAATGATGTCTAATTTAGTAAGTGTAGCTTCGTCTAGACCTAAATCAAGATTTAATTTCTTGTTTATACGGTAACGACCTACCTCACCTAAGCTATATCTTGTTTCAGAGAAGAATAATTTATCAATGATACCACGAGCGGTCTCTTCATCTGGCGGCTCCGCATTACGAAGTTGTCTGTAGATATGCTCAACGGCTTCTTTCTCTGAGTTCGTTGGATCTTTTTGTAGTGTATTGTGGATAATAGCGTACTCAGATGCTTCAGCATTTTCTTTATGAAGCAAAATTGTTTTCACGCCAGCCTCCATAATGATATCAACATGCTCTTTTTCAAGAACAATATCACGATCAAGGAGAACTTCGTTACGCTCGATAGATACAACTTCACCTGTATCTTCGTCCACGAAATCTTCGAACCAAGTTTTTAGTACACGAGCTACAAGCTTACGTCCTAAAACTCTTTTTAATCCTGCTTTACTAACTTTAATTTCGTCAGCAAGATCAAAGATCTCTAAAATGTCTTTATCGCTTTCATATCCAATTGCACGTAATAAAGTTGTTACAGGTAACTTCTTTTTACGGTCGATGTATGCATACATCACAGAATTGATATCAGTTGCGAATTCTATCCAAGAACCTTTAAAAGGGATTACTCTGGCAGAATATAATTTAGTCCCATTTGCATGGTAACTTTGTCCAAAGAAAACCCCTGGAGAACGGTGTAATTGCGAAACACATACTCTTTCAGCACCATTGATAACAAAGGTACCTCTTGGAGTCATGTAAGGGATTGTACCAAGATATACATCTTGAACAATTGTTTCAAAGTCTTCGTGTTCAGGATCCGTACAATAAAGCTTTAAACGAGCTTTTAATGGAACACTGAAAGTTAAACCTCTTTCGATACATTCGTCAAGTACATAACGAGGTGGATCAACAAAGTAATCCAAGAACTCGAGTACGAAATTATTTCTCGTATCCGATATCGGGAAGTTTTCACTAAATACTTTAAACAGACCTTCGTTTTCGCGGTCTTCAGATTTTGTTTCCAGTTGGAAAAAATCCTCAAATGACTTCAATTGAATATCCAGAAAATCTGGGTACTCTAATTGCGACTTGATGGAAGCAAAACTGATTCTTTCGTTTGATTTTGTCTGAGCCAATGGACAAAAATTTAAATGAAAAATAAGTGGACTATTCTAAAGCACAAAAGGGTCTAGGCCTCTGAACCGAAGTTCAGAGCCTAAACCTTGAGTATATTAAGTAAGAAATATTACTTCAACTCTACTTCAGCACCTGCAGCTTCTAATTGAGCTTTAAGAGCTTCCGCTTCGTCTTTTGCAATACCTTCTTTCAATGCAGCTGGTGCACTATCAACCATTCCTTTCGCTTCTTTAAGACCAGAACCAGTTAATTCTTTAACTAGTTTTACAACAGCTAGCTTAGAACTACCTGCAGCCTTAAGGATTACGTCGAATTCAGTCTGCTCTTCAGCAGCATCACCGCCTGCAGCAGGACCTGCTACAGCAACTGCAGCAGCAGCTGGTTCAATTCCGTATTCGTCTTTTAAAATTGTTGCTAATTCGTTAACTTCTTTTACAGTTAGGTTAACTAATTGTTCAGCGAATTCCTTCAAATCTGCCATGATTATGTGTTTTTGTTTGGTTTCTTAATTCGTTTATTTGGAAACAGAGTGCGTACTAATTATTGAGCACGTTCTTCTAAAGTCTTCATTAGACCAGCGAGTGTACTTCCACCTGATTGTAGGCCAGAAATAACATTTTTCGCTGGAGACTGAAGTAACGTGATAATGTCTCCGATCAATTCCTCTTTCGATTTTAAAGTCTCAAGAACTGATAATTGATCAGCGGCATAAACAGACTCATCAACGAGAGCGCCTTTAAATAAAGGTTTATCTGTATTTTTGTTCTTCTTAAGGTATTCAACAATTGCTTTTGCAGGGGCGTTAGCCGTCTCAGAAAGCATCATTGAAGTATTCCCTTTAAGAACTTCGTACAATTCGTTGTAGTCTTTGTCACAAGACTCCATAGCTTTCTTTAATAAAGTGTTCTTTACAACTTGTAGTTGCACACCTTTACTAAAGCAAAGTCTACGTAACTTGCTAGTTTGGTCAGCATCCATACCTGAAATATCTGCCAAGTAAACATTTTTACTTTCGGCTAATAAAACGGTAAGTTTATCGATAGCTTGTTTTTTCTCTTCTCTTGTCATAACCCTAAGGTATTTAGATTAGCTAAGTCTTAAATAGACTTTAAATCAAGTTTCACACCTGCGCCCATAGTACTCGACATTGTAATACTTTTAATGTAGATACCTTTTGCAGATGTAGGTTTCAACTTAACGATAGTTTGGATTAATTCGTTCGCATTGTCAGCAATTTTAGCTGCATCAAAAGATGCCTTTGCTACACCAGCGTGAATAATTCCATACTTGTCAACTTTAAAGTCGATTTTACCAGCTTTTACTTCTGTAACAGCTTTAGCAACATCCATAGTTACAGTACCAGTCTTAGGGTTAGGCATTAAACCACGAGGACCTAGGACACGACCTAAAGGACCAAGTTTACCCATACAGCTTGGCATTGTAATAATAACGTCTACGTCAGTCCAACCTTCTTTGATTTTCGCTACGTACTCATCTAAACCTACGTGGTCTGCACCCGCAGCTTTAGCTTCTTCTTCTTTGTCCGGAGTACAAAGAACAAGTACTTTTACATCTTTACCAGTTCCATGAGGAAGTGTTACCACACCACGAACCATTTGGTTCGCTTTGCGAGGATCTACTCCTAAACGGATGGCTAAATCTATACTTGAGTCAAATTTAGCAGATGTCGTTTCTTTAACGATTGCACTCGCTTCAGAAATGTTGTATGATTTTGCTACATCAAATTTTGTAGCAACTTCTTTTTGTTTTTTAGTCAGCTTTGCCATGTCTTAGTAAGATTAAGCAGAAGGAAATTCTCCCGTTACAGTAATACCCATACTTCTTGCTGTACCAGCAACCATTTTCATTGCAGATTCAACCTTAAAGCAGTTTAAATCAGGCATCTTATCTTCAGCAATCGCACGAACTTGATTCCAAGTAACCTTGGCAACTTTCTTACGGTTTGATTCAGGAGAACCTTTTTTAACTTTTGCTGCTTCCAATAATTGAACAGCCGCCGGAGGCGTCTTTATTACAAAGTCAAATGACTTGTCAGCGTAAACAGTAATTGCAACAGGTAAAACTTTTCCAGCTTTGTCCTGTGTACGAGCGTTAAACTGCTTACAGAACTCCATGATGTTAACACCTTTCGCACCTAAGGCAGGACCTACTGGTGGAGAAGGGTTAGCAGCACCACCTCTTACTTGCAATTTAATGAGCCCAACTATCTCTTTTGCCATTATTCTTGTTTTTGTTCTTAGTTAATAAATGTCATCTTCTGGATTAGGAAGCTTTATATACGGGTCATCCAAAATAAACACTTAAGTTTTTATAATTCTTTTTCTACTTGCATAAAGCTAAGTTCTAGAGGTGTCTTTCTTCCGAAAATTTTCACCATAACTAATAGCTTACGCTTTTCTTCGTTTATTTCTTCGACAAGTCCGTTGAAGCCATTAAATGGACCATCAACAACTTTCACAGTCTCACCAACAACGAATGGAATATTCATCATCTCGTCTGATTCAGCTAACTCATCTACTTTACCTAGAATTCTGTTCACTTCAGAAAGTCTAAGTGGTACTGGATCTCCTCCTTTAGTTGCACCTAAAAAGCCAATTACTCCAGTAATAGATTTTATGGTATGCACTACTTCACCAACAAGTGCTGCCTCTATCATCACGTAACCAGGGAAAAAATTCCTTTCCTTACTTACTTTTTTTCCGTTACGAATAACGAAAATTTTCTCAGTAGGAACTAAAATTTGAGCAACATAATCTTGCATCCCCAAATGTTCTATTTCCTTCTCTATATAGAGCTTTACTTTAGCCTCTTGGCCAGATACAGCTCTAACTACATACCATCTTTTCTTCAACTCAGCCATGAAATTATCTTTCTACAGTTTTAGAAAATGCTATAAAATTCCCCAAGAATCGTATCAAAACCCATATCCATTAAACTAATGATTAGGGCAATAATTACTGAAGAAATAGCTACTAAAATGGTACTCGACTGAAGTTGAGCCCAAGTAGGCCAAGTAACTTTATTTTTCAGTTCCTGAATCGATTCTATGATATACTTCTTCATGTTCTTTAAAGTTTTTTCAGCACGGGTAGAGAGATTCGAACTCCCATCGACGGTTTTGGAGACCGGAATGCTACCATTGCACCATACCCGTGTGTAAAAGAGTGAGCCCGTAAAGACTCACTCTTTTAATTTATGTAATAAAAAGGCTTCCTAGATTATAGGATGTCTGTTACTTGACCAGCACCTACAGTTCTACCACCCTCACGGATAGCGAAACGTAAACCTTTATTCAATGCTACTGTGTTGATTAAGTTAACTGTAATAGTTAAGTTATCACCAGGCATTACCATTTCAGTTCCTTCTGGTAAAATAATTTCACCAGTTACATCAGTGGTACGGATGTAGAACTGAGGACGGTATTTATTGTGGAAAGGAGTGTGACGACCACCTTCTTCTTTCTTCAATACGTAAACCTCAGCTTTAAATTTATCGTGTGGAGTTACAGAACCTGGCTTACAGATTACCATACCTCTTTTGATTTGATGTTTCTCGATACCACGTAGTAAAAGACCTACGTTATCACCAGCTTCACCTCTATCTAAGATTTTACGGAACATCTCTACCCCAGTTACAGTAGACTGTAAACCTTCAGGAGCTCCCATACCTAATATATCAACTGTATCACCAGTATTAGCAACACCTGTTTCGATACGACCTGTAGCAACAGTTCCACGACCTGTAATAGAGAATACATCCTCAACTGGCATCAAGAAATCTTTCTCAACGTCACGAACTGGCATCTCAATCCAAGTATCAACTTGCGCCATTAATTCTTTTACTGTAGCAACCCACGAGTCTTCACCGTTTAATGCACCAAGTGCAGAACCTTGAACAACTGGAGTGTTATCACCGTCGAAGTCATAGAAAGAAAGTAAGTCACGGATTTCCATGTCTACTAATTCTAACAATTCTTCATCGTCAACCATATCCACTTTGTTCATGAATACAACTAAACGAGGTACACCAACTTGACGTGCAAGAAGGATGTGCTCACGAGTCTGAGGCATAGGACCATCAGTCGCAGCTACTACCAATATAGCACCGTCCATTTGAGCAGCACCAGTAACCATGTTCTTTACGTAATCGGCGTGACCTGGACAGTCAACGTGAGCGTAATGACGATTTTCTGTTTCGTACTCTACGTGAGACGTGTTAATTGTAATACCACGCTCTTTTTCTTCTGGAGCGTTGTCAATTGCTTCGAAGTCTTGTTTTGCTGCAAGACCATCAGTTGCCAACACACATGTAATGGCAGCCGTAAGAGTTGTCTTACCATGATCAACGTGACCAATAGTACCAATGTTTAAGTGCGGCTTACCTCTTTGAAAAGTTTCTTTTGCCATGATAAGATAGCTTAAAAATTAAAAACTAATAAATAAAAAATTACTACTTCGTGTAGTAACATTGAGCGAGAGACGAGACTCGAACTCGCAACCCTCAGCTTGGAAGGCTGACGCTCTACCAATTGAGCTACTCTCGCTTATACTATATAGTGGTGGGAGAAGGATTCGAACCTTCGAAGGCTAAGCCAGCAGATTTACAGTCTGCCCTCGTTGACCGCTTGAGTATCCCACCCCAAAACTAAATTCAATACTTTAAAGAACTATGAGCCGATGGAGGGACTCGAACCCACGACCTGCTGATTACAAATCAGCTGCTCTAGCCAGCTGAGCTACATCGGCAATTTCTCTTCCAAACTCTACTGCATAAAAAAGCAGCCTCCGTAAAAGAGACTGCAAATTTAAAAAACTATAACTGTACTACAAACAATGACTGACTTTTTTTTCAAACCACTGCTTTCAACTTATCTTTATAACGAACTAATGACCTTCTTAGCGCCTCAACACTTACATCAGTTGCTTCTTCAAAGCTCTTAGAATGCTTCTTTACAACCAACTCTTTTCCGGGCACGCTCACCTTTAACTCTATATATTTATTCTCTCTATTTGCAGAAGGTTCAACTTTCAAATACGCATCTGCATTAACAATATTACCATAATATAAATCCAACTTATTCATTTTCTTCTGAATAAAATCCAACAACTTAATGTCTGCGGTAAAATTTACCGAGTGAAATCTTACTTTCATATCACATCCTCCATCTTTAATCGCCTCTTGGGTGGGCTTGTTTATAAATCTCTTTTAATCTTTCTGCAGAGCTACGAGTATAGATCTGCGTAGAAGAAAGACTGGTATGCCCAAGAATTTCTTTAATAGCATTTAAGTCGGCTCCATCATTCAACATATGAGTTGCAAAAGCATGCCGAAGAACATGAGGGCTTTTCTGCTTCATACCAGTTACCCTACTAAGGTAGGTATTCACTATTCTATATACAAGCTTTGGATACAAAATATCCCCTGTCTGAGTTAAAAATAAATGAGGACTAGACTTTTGAGCTAATTGATCTCTAAAATTTAAATACGACTTTAAGTTTTCCAAATGGGAGTTAATCATAGGAATAATACGCTCTTTAGCACGCTTACCCAAAACCTTAACAGACTTTGTAGAGAAATCTATACTACTAGTCTTTAGGTTAATTAATTCAGATAAACGCATTCCGGTGTTATAAAACATCTCCAAAATAGCTCTATCTCTTTGTCCTTCATAATCATTTGAGTATTCCATTTTCTCCAATAACAAAGTCATTTCCACCTCACTTAAAAAAGAAGGGATTTTTTTATCGGTTTTCATTGAGACTATCCTCAACATTGGACTCAATTCTATCTTATCATTACGAACGGCATATTTATAAAACTGCCTTAAGGAAGATAGTTTGCGATTTAAGGATCGCCTTGAGCAAGAGTCTTCAATCAAAGACATCATCCACGAACGAATCATCACATCTGTAGCCTCGAGGGTTGAAGACTCATAATGGACTTCTAAATAATCCTTAAATTGAGTCAAGTCGACTTCATACGCCTTTTGGGTGTGCACCGAATAGCGCTTCTCGAATTTAAGATAGCGTATAAACTCTTCAATATATTGCATAAAAAAAGCGCTTTTGCGTAAAAATACACAAAAGCGCTTTATAAATTATAAAGTATAGACTATGCTTCTTCAGCTTGTCTTAACTGCTGAACATAAGCAGCCTTAATCATTTGCTTTCTCTTTCTAACAGAAGGCTTAAGGAATTCTTTACGAGCACGTAACTGACGCATTCCGCCCGTTTTATCGAATTTTCTTTTGAAACGCTTTAAAGCTCTTTCAATAGCTTCACCTTCTTTTACAGGAATAATAATCATGTCTAAACTTATTTATGCTTTGTTTTTTCTTTTCTTCTTTCGGATGGCAAATATACAAATTAGTTTTTTGATACAAACAAATGTCTCACTTTTTACCCTACTAATTTTATTCTACTCGCTCAGGATCAATTTCGAAATCACAACTTGTTGTATTTCCGAAGTCCCTTCTCCAATTGTACACAACTTAGCATCTCTATAAAATTTCTCTACAGGAAAGTCTTTAGTATAACCATAACCACCAAAGACTTGCACGGCCTCATTAGCAA
>Ga0187827_10003948_pt1 | contig 18644 bp, 15 predicted proteins | sample ETNtaG_39_FD_167969 | JGI IMG/M metagenome (GOLD analysis project Ga0187827, IMG submission 167969) | Marine microbial and viral communities from oxygen minimum zone, Eastern Pacific Ocean - ETNP2014_SV_150_PacBio MetaG (Illumina Assembly) | ecosystem: Environmental > Aquatic > Marine > Hypoxic... | reverse complement strand
GTTGAAACAGCTGTAAACCTTTGAAATATAACAAAATTTAAAAATAACCAGGTTAAAGCTATAGAAAATAACATAATTATTACGGAGGCGGTAAAAAATGGTAAGTCCAATACAGTATATAAGAAATAGTTATCAAGATCATAAATTACATTTATTTACTGCTGGGGTAACAGTCGCGTTAGCAGCTGCAACGATTACTTCTGGAGTTGTTGGGCGTAACAAGGGTAATGAATTAGAGGCAATATTAGGTGGTTATAGGGCAACTCGTGGTGAATATTCAACATTATCAGAACCATTTAGAATGGGTATTCTTACTAGGGACGGAATTAGATCAACTGCAAGAACTCTTGATGAGATGGGTGATACTAATCATATAACTGGGCACTTATATCCAGTTTATGCGGCATTAAGCTCAGGTAATAACCCTGATCAACTTAGAGATTTGATTATGGAGCATCTATCTCCTGAATTTGAAGCAAAGTATGGTGGTGCACTAGATTCTTTATCAACTACAGAATTTGGGATACTTGCTAAAAGTGTTGTTGATAATGTAAAACCTGAAGAAAGAGGGAGTCATGATGGATCAGTTACTCCTGCGTACATTAATAGGATTAGGGAAGCATTGGGGTGTGTATATCCAACAAATACCCCCAGTGATAGTGCCCCTTGGTTAGATAGGTTTACAGATGTTAATCCAAAGGGATTGACTCAAACTGAAGTTAGGGAACTTGCAAAAGGTGCGGTAAATGGAGTTGGTATTGAGCAAGATGTGACTGCAGGCATACAGGCTGCGTTAAAAGCTATTGCATCAACTAAATCTGATGAGGGGGAACCTGGTGATTATCATGGTCAGATAAATGCTGCATATCAACCATTTGAGGATGAAACAGATGCTGCATTAGCAGCCCATACTACTATTGAAGAAAGTCAAGCAACAGCAAATAATATTGCTATAGGTACTTTGATTGCAGCAGCTGTGTCTGGAATTGGCTCACTTGTTTCAATACCTCATAAAAAAAGGAAAAGATTAGGCCAAAGGTAGTTTCTTTTTTTGTTAATATAATAACAGTAAGCTTATAAACAGATATTTATGACTTAATTCTACTATGATAGTGATGAAATTTGGGGGTACTTCTGTTGGAAGTGCTGAGAGGATAAGGAATGTGGCAGATATTGTAGTTTCACGGTTAGATAAAGGGCCAGCAGTTGTTGTTAGTGCTGTTGGTGGGATAACTGACAAGTTAATTGAAAGTTCTAATGTTGCTGTTAATGGTGAGAGTCCGGATGAACATTTGACTTTTATTGAGAATAAGCATCATGAGATACTTAGGGAGTTAGGATTAGATGAAAGTTTGGTTGATGATTTACTTAGTGAGTTTAGGGAAGTGATAATGGGGATAAAGGAGAAAAAAGAAGCTGACGTTAAAACAATGGATATTGTGCAGAGTTTTGGTGAGAGGATGTCATCTAGAATTGTTGCTGGTCATTTAACTAAGATTGGTCATAAGGCTTTCGCTTGCTTTGCCTGGGATTATGGAATGATAACTGATGATAATTTTGAGGGTGCAGAGCCTCTTAAGAGTAGCTTTAAGGTTATGAAAGAGAAAGTTTCTGGAGTTGATGGAATTCCAATCATAACTGGATTTATTGGTAAGAATGAAGATGGGGAGATTACGACACTTGGTAGAGGCGGTTCTGATTATACTGCTGCTTTGTATGGTGCTGCTCTAGGTGCTGAAGAGATTCAGATATGGACTGATGTTGATGGAGTAATGACAGCTGATCCTAGGGTTGTTTCTGATGCTCAGACTATACTTCAAGTTAGTTTTGCAGAAGCTTCTGAATTAGCTTATCTTGGAGCTAAGGTATTGCATCCAAAAACAATTATTCCTGCAATGAATAAGAATATCCCAGTAAGAGTATTGAATACGTATAATGTGGATGGTGAAGGTACCGTTATTTTGAAAGAAGCTGGGAAGTCGGATAAGACGGTTAAGGCCATTACTGCTAAGAAGAATGTTATTGTATTGAATATTACCTCTTCAAGGATGTTGGATGCTCACGGTTTTTTAGCAAAGATATTTACAATCTTTGCTAAGAACAATAAAAGTGTGGATATGATCTCAACTTCAGAGGTTAGTGTTTCATTAACTATTGATAATGATAAAGATCTAGATAAGATTGAAAAGCAGCTTGGTAAGATTGCTTATGTAAGGGTTGAGAAGGAGAAGGCAATCATTAGTCTGATTGGAGAAGGTATGAAATGTACTTATGGACTGGCTGGAAAGATATTTACTGCTTTAGGTAATCATAAGATTAATATTGATATGATATCACAGGGAGCTTCTGAGATAAATGTTGGGTTTGTTGTGGATAGTGCTGCTGCTGATAAAGTTGTTAAGTTGTTGCATGAAGAAGTGTTTGGTTAAGATTAAGTATAGTGTTTTATATTACGATTTCGAAGTTCACCAGTACTTCTATTGACATCATTTAATACTTCCATAGCCTGAAGAAATGCAGGATCATATACATCGACTGTAAAACCATGTATCTTGCCATAATATGTAGGTTCCATGCCAAATGGAGTATTGGGCCCTGTTACAGTATCAGAATAGAATGTAATTGTACCGATTTTTCTTCTTTGCCCAATCCAAGGTAATCTTAATGTTGTGCCTGCTTCTTGATAAAAATCTATTCTCCCTCTATAGTATGAGCTTTCATCAACGAAATTTCGTCTACTTAAATTTTGCACAAACCAATATCCTCTTCCTTCTGGAATTAGGGTTGCTTTTGTAGATATGCCACTAGAAGGATGGCGTCTTGCGATATCTTCCCATACCCTATACCTGAATAGATTAGCTACTTCTTCATCACTGTAAATAGGTTTTTTATCGCTACTTTTAACTGAAAGATTATTCCTTAAATCCTCTGTTAAGGCGGAAATTAATTCTTCTAATTCCTTATCCTTAGAAGATGTTTCAACTACTGCATGAGATCCACGATGTTCAAAATCATAGCTTACTAACAGTTCTCTATGTCTTACTGTTGTTGTTCCAGTTTCAAAACTCTTGTTCTCATATACTTTTACCCCTTCATAATCTGCCTCTACCACAAAGTCTCTCTTTGCTATATCTAATGGGATAGATGGGTTTGTTAATATACTGGTTATTCTTTCGTGAAAAATTCTTGTTAGACTATCAAGGTCTTGAAGGACCTCATATTGTCCCATAAGTTCAGCTGTTCTTTCATGTGTGACCCAATGGGCATTAAAGGCTCTTTCAACATATCCTGGTTCAATGCCCTGTTCTCCAGCTTTTCTGATTGCTAGTGCCTTTAGATCGGTAATAGCATCAGGTTTAACTGTCTCTCCATCTGGAATTAAGACTGCTAATTCTCCTTGAACAGCACTTTGGAGTGCTCTTCTAGCTTCTAACCTATGTCTTTCTCTTTCTGCTGTAGCATCATCCTGTTTATGGAGAGCGGCATCTAAAACTACTCGTACTAAATCCATGGGAAAATGGGGTTTTTTATAGTATATAAAGTTTACTATTATTGAGTGGTAATAAATGAAGGGTTTTGTTCTAGGTGTAATTCTGATGTAGAGTTCTAAAACAAGTATATAATCTGTATTCTTAAAGACAACAGTATTTATATATTAGTAATGGTTGTTAATTAGTAATGGTTCCTAAGATTAAGAATACTACGCAAAGGATTAAGATTGTTGAGTTCTTAAAATCGGTGAAGACTCATCCGACTGCAGAAGACGTTTATGGGAATGTGAAGAAGGAATTACCTGGGATTAGTCTTGGAACTGTTTATAGGAATCTTAATCTTTTAGCTGACTTAGAGATGATTCAAAAGCTGGAGATTAATAATGAATTTCACTTTGATGGAGACGTTCAAGTTCATCAGCATGGTGTTTGTGATTCATGCAATAAAATATTTGATATCTTTCAGAAGAATATTTCAGATTTTGCGCTGAGTAAGGTTAAAACAAATGAGTTTATTCCAAAGGGAGTAACTGTTATTTTTAATGGTCTATGCAGGAATTGTTCTGGGTAATATCTTTAATCTTAATTGGTTTGTTTCTTTGGAATTAAAATAAAGTAAACTGGGGTGTTTAAGGTGATTGAATTTATTAAAAAAAGGGATGGTAAGAAAGTTAGGTTTGAGAGCAATAAGGTAAATGTTGCAATTAAGAAAGCATTTCTATCACAAAGTATGCCTAATGACAAATCTGCTGATTCTTTGACTGATCAAGTTGTAAAAGTAATTGGGAGCAAATCATACAAAGACATTCCTACTGTTGAGAATATCCAAGATATAGTTGAGAATGTTTTAATTCTAAATGGTTATACAGATACTGCAAAGGCCTATATTCTTTATAGGCAGAAACATAAGGAGATTCGAGAGGAAGAGACTATAGAGAAGATTAAAGAGAATAAGCTATCTGTAAAAAAAGAAGATGGGAGTTTAGTACCATTTAATTCTGTGATAATTAAGAACAAGGTTTCAAATTTAATTGACGGACTTTCTTTTATTGATATTGATGGGATAGTAACTGAGGTTTCTAAGACTGTTTATGACCAGATATTAATTGAGGAGATTGATAAATCTATTTTAAATGCGGTTACGCTTAAGATAGAAAATCACTACAACTATTCGTATCTTGCATCAAGGCTTGTTCTAAATAAATTGTATAAGATGGGTCTAGGATGTGATTTTAGTTCTAAAGAGCTGTCTTCACTTTATAAGAATAAGTTTGAAGGGTATATTGATAATGGAATAGCAGAAGGACTATTGAATCCGAAGTTAAAAGAATTTGATTTCGATAAGATTAGTGAGGCAATTGAGGGTAGTCGTGATAGAAATTTTCAGTTCTTAGGACTTCAGACAATAAATGATAGGTATCTATTGAGAACTAGGAAGGAAGATAAGGTTTTTGAGCTTCCGCAATGGATGCTCATGAGAGTTGCAATGGGGCTTAGTCTTTTGGAAGAGGAAAAAGAGAAGTATGCAATAAAATTCTATGAAGTTCTGTCTAAAATGTTAGTTTTATCTTCTACTCCCACTCTTTTTAACAGCGGGACAACTCATAGTCAGATGAGTTCCTGCTATGTAAACTCTGCGGAGGATTCAATTGCTGGAATCTTTAAAACATATTCAGATTGTGCGAAACTTTCGAAGTGGGCTGGTGGGATTGGTACTGATTGGACGCAAATTCGTGCGAAGAATGCTAAGATTCATGGAACTAATGGTGAATCGCAAGGAGTTATTCCTTTTTTAAAAATATATAATGATATTGCGCTAGCAGTCAATCAGGGCGGGAAGAGAAGAGGAGCTATGGCTGCGTATCTTGATATGTGGCACAAGGATGTTGAAGAGTTTTTGGAACTTAAAAAAAATACTGGTGATGAAAGAAGAAGGGCTCACGATATACATACTGCTTGTATGATCCCAGACTTATTTATGAAAAGGGTTAAGGAGAATGGAAAGTGGACTTTGTTTTCTCCCGAGACTGTTCCTGATTTATTGAATTCTTATGGTAAGAAGTTTAATGAAAAGTATGAAGCTTATGAAAGTCAGGATTTAAGGGGTGCAAAATCAGTTAATGCTGTGGATTTATGGAGGAAATTACTTACTATGCTTTATGAAACGGGACATCCATGGATTACATTTAAGGATTCGATTAATGTTAGAAATCCTCAAGATCATGTAGGGATTGTAAGGTCATCTAATCTATGCACAGAGATTACATTGAATACATCAGAGAATGAGACGGCTGTTTGTAACTTAGCAAGTATTAATTTGTCTAAGATGATTGAAGGTAAGGAGTTGGATGAAGAGCTGATAAAGGATACTGTTGTTACTGCTATTCGTATGCTTGATAATGTTATTGACAATAATTTCTATCCTATTCCAGAAGCAAAAGATGCTAATCTTAAACATAGGGCAATTGGATTAGGTGTTATGGGTTATCAAGATGCATTGTATCAACTAAGAATTCATTTTGATTCTGACGAGAACATTGAGTTTGCAGATAAATCAATGGAGATGGTCTCTTACTATGCAATTATGGGGAGTAGTCTTCTTGCAAAGGAAAGAGGGCAATATAAAAGTTATAAGGGAAGTAAGTGGGATAGGGGAATTTTTCCTCTTGATAGTGTTAAGTTGCTTGAGGAGGAGAGGGGAATGAGTATTCCAATATCTAAAGAGAGTAGGATGGATTGGGAAGAGTTGAAGAAACAAGTAGCTGAGAACGGTATGAGGAATTCTAATTGTATGGCGATTGCGCCAACTGCAACTATTGCGAATATTGCAGGAACTACTCCTTGTGTAGAACCTACGTTCAAGAATATTTATATGAAGGAGAATCTGTCTGGGAATTTTGTTGTTGTGAATAAATACCTTATTGATACTCTTTATGAACAAGGTATATGGGATAGTGATATTTTAACTAAGATTAAGATTAATAATGGATCTATTCTTGGGATTGATGAAATATCTGCTGATATTAGAAATAGGTATAAAGAAACATTTGAGATTGACCCTAAATGGATTTTGGGGGCGGCTGCTCACAGAGCAAAGTGGATTGATCAGTCGGCTTCTACTAACATATTTATTAAGACTACAAGTGGCAAGGTAATTAATGACCTGTACTTTATGGCATGGGAATTAGGACTTAAGACTACTTATTATTTAAGAACGCTTGCAGCATCGCAAGTTACAAAGACTGCGATAATTGAAAAAGAATCTATTGTGAAAGAGAAAAAGGAAATTGAGATAAAAGAACAGGTGAAGGTGTGTAGTATTAGTGACCCTGATTGTGAATCCTGTCAGTGAGGTGAATATGATGAGTGTTAAATTATTTGAGAGTGATTTTGAGGAGATTAGCAAGGGCTCTAATATTGATAGGATCAATAAAAGGAGGATAATAAATGGTGAAGATGATGGACTAATGCAGGTCTCTCCACTAAAACATCCTTTTGCTGATGAAATATTTAAAACAATGCTTAAGAATACCTGGGTTCCTCAGGAGGTTCAGATGGCAAAAGATATTGAGATGTGGGAAAGTGCTACTAGTCTTACTGAAAAAGAAAGGGAAGTTTACAAAAGGAGTCTTGCGTTTGTTTCTAATCTTGATGGGATTCAGACAAATAATCTTGTTTCAAACATATGTAAACATATTACATCTCCAGAGGTTACTCTTGCTGTGGTTAGACAGGCTTATGAGGAAGCATTACATGTTCATGCATATTCCACAGTGGTTGAGACGCTAAATCTTGATCCTGAGGAAGTTTATGGGCTTTATAGAAAAGATAAAGATTTATTTAACAAAAACAAAAAGGTTTTAGCTGCAGTTAGTAAGATTGCTGATAGTAGTTTTAAGACTGGAACTTTAGAAGGTGATCAAACTTTTCTTGAGGCTTGTGTTGGGAATATTATTTTGGAAGGGATTTACTTTTATTCTGCTTTTTTAATCTTTTATATATTTAGGAGGAATAATAAGATGCCTGGTTCTGCTGAGATGATACAATTCATAAACAGGGATGAAGATATGCATCTTCAGCTTTTTATCAATATTACAAATAAGATTGCTGAGGAACAACCAGAACTTTGGACTGAAGAATTTAAGAAAAAAATGACTCAAAATATTATTGATGCAGTTGAGCTTGAATATTCGTGGGGAGTTGCTTGTATTGGTGATGGGATTTTAGGTTTGAATCCATCTAACTTGAAAGAATATTTACAGTTTGTTGGAGATATGAGATTGGTTTCTGTTGGTTTGCCAAAAGTGTTTAATTCAACTAATCCTTTTCCGTGGATTGATGATATCACTCAGAGTTCGATGATTGAAGTTAATTTCTTTGAGGGGACTGTTAAGGAATATTCTGTTGGGTCGCTTGAGTGGGATTGAAATGTTTGTCACTCATTAAATTTAAATAACATTTTTATAGGAATGTATATTAATTTGAGTTTATGGCAGAAACTCACCCAATATTATACATCCCAGAACCAATTAAGACAGGATATTCTGATTATCATATAGGCAAGATTGTAGAAGGCGGGATCCCATTAGTTAGTCCAGAAGGAGCTATAACATCTCAAGATATTGGTAGTTTTGTAATTGGGGAGTTAGCAAGGAATGAGGGTATTGCTGCTGCAGTTATTCATTATTATGTTACTGATGATGACACCTCATTAGATGGTGTTCAAAGAATGAATAGTGCAATTGAAACAGTCAGGAATATTTGGAAAAGTAATGAACCTCGAACAGAAGGGAGTATTAATGCGTGGGAATTAATGGGTAATTTAAGGAGAGATTATACACATAACTTAGGAGAAGTCGCAAGTGTTGTTGGTCCAGGATTAGTTAATAGGATAAAACATGTTCGGGGAGAAGATTTCCCAATTGTAGTATATACTGCTGCAAAAAAAGATAGCGGTAACCCTTTACCAGGAATTCCAAAAGGAGTTTACGTTGTAAATATGGACGCAGTATCTAATTATCTCTTGGCACTCACAAAAATCTTCACTGGAGCTTCTAGTACTGATTTTGAAACATCTGAATATTCAACAACTTTTTCATGGGACAGAGTAGATGTTTTTGGCTATACAGTTTCTTTGAGTTCTTTACCTGAAGATGTTAGAGGGAATATTGAAGTTGAAATGACCGCAAGGTATGTTGAAATTGTTGCAGAAGAAGCAAAACAAGATGCAAGAATTAGGGCAAATCAAGATGGGGATAGAAGAGAAGCAATTGATAAATTTTGTAGAGGAATGCAAAGACAAGGTGTATACGTTTTTCCCACAGATTTGGGTGGATTTTTCCCAAAAAGCCTCTCATTAGCTGGAATACGTACTAGAAATTAATTTTATATATCTTTTTATATCTATATATTATCCCGCAAACTTTAAATACCCTCCCCGTTTCTTTTAGTGCTATGATTGATAAATATGTGCCTACTGAGACTGAGAAAGAGATTTTGAAGTTTTGGGAAAAGAATGAGATTTATAAAAAGGCTAAGGAGAAGAATGAAGGGAAGAAGAGTTTCTATTTCTTAGATGGACCTCCGTATACTTCTGGTAAGATTCATTTAGGTATTGCTTGGAATAAGTCGCTTAAAGATTCTGTTCTTAGGTATAAACGGATGGCAGGTTTTGATGTGTGGGACAGGGCTGGTTATGATATGCACGGCCTGCCTACGGCTCACAAGGTTATGGATAAATTGGAGATGAGGCATAAAGAAGATATTCCTAAGTATGGCGTTGATAAGTTCATTAAAGAGTGTAAGAAATTGTCTCTAGGGAACTTAGAGATGATGAATAAGGATTTTGACAGACTAGGAGTATGGATGGATTTTAAGAATCCATACAAAAGTGTTGATAATAGTTTTATGGAAGGTGAGTGGTGGCTGATAAAGAAGGCTTTTGAGAATGAGCGGTTGTATGAAGGGGAGAAGACGATGCACTGGTGCTCAGGTTGTGCTACTTCCCTTGCAAAGCATGAGTTAGAGTATAAGAATGTTAAGGATAATTCTATTTTTGTCAAGTTTAAGGTTAAAGGTAAGAAGGATGAGTATTTGATAATTTGGACAACAACTCCGTGGACTTTGTCTTTTAATTTAGCTGTGATGGTTCATCCAGAACTTGATTATGTTAGAGTTAAAGTTGGTAAGGAAATTTGGGTTCTTGCTAAGGGACTTTCCAATGCTTTTTTATCTGGTGTTGTGGATACTAAGTTTGAAATAATTGAAGAGTTTAAAGGGGAGGAGCTTAAAGGTGTTAAGTACGTTCATCCTTGGTTGAAAGATATTAAGCCATTTTCTGAGATTGAGTCAAAGAAATTACATTCAGTTGTTTTATGTGCTGAATATGTTGATTTGAGTGCAGGTTCTGGGTTAGTTCACACTGCTCCTGGATGTGGGCCTGAGGATTATGAAGTTGGACATAGAGAAGGATTGCCTCCATTTAATAATCTGAAGGAGGATGGAACGTTTCCTGATGATATGGGGCAGTTTTCTGGGCTCCGAGCTAAGAAAGATGATGAGAAGTTTATTGAAGCGCTTGAAGATAGTTTAATTGCTACAACTCCTGTTGAGCATGAATATGCACACTGCTGGAGATGTCGTAAGCCCGTAATATTTAGGACGACAAAGCAGTGGTTCTTCAAAGTTGAGGATATGAAGGAAGATATGCGGAAGTTGAATAAGAAGATAGAATGGGTGCCTGATTGGGCAGGTAATAATTGGTTTGATTCATGGCTGAATAATTTGCGTGATAATGGAATTACAAGGCAGAGATATTGGGGAACTCCACTTCCAATATGGAGATGTGAATGTGGAGAGTTTGATGTTATTGGTTCTGCTAAGGAGCTTAAGAAACTGGCTGGAGAGATTCCTAAAGATCTGCACAGGCCTTGGATTGATGAGGTTAAGTATAAATGTTCATGTGGTAAAGAGAAAGTAAGGATACCGGACATATTAGATGTGTGGATTGATTCTGGGGTAGCATCATGGACGTGTTTAGATTATCCGCAGAAAGAAGAGATGTTTAAGAAATTATGGCCAGCTGACTTTATACTTGAAGGTAAGGATCAGATTAGAGGGTGGTTTAATTTGCTTTTTGTTGCTTCTATGGTTGGATTAGAGAAGCCTAGCTATAAGTCTGTTTACATGCATGGTTTTATTCAAGATTCATCAGGGAGAAAGATGTCTAAATCGTTAGGTAATATTATTTCACCTTACGAAGTTATTGATGAGTATGGTTCAGACACTTTGAGATATTATATGATCGGTGGGGCTAATGCTGGGCTTGACATTAACTATAATCCTGAGGATTTGAAGGTTAAGTATAAGTATTTGTTTGTGATTTGGAATTTGCACAAATATTTGATTGATTTATGTTCAACTTATAAGATTGATCCGGTTAGTTTGAAGGCTGGAAAGTTAGGTGTTGAGGAAGAGTTTATCTTTTCTAAGTTGAACAATACGATTAAGAATGTTACTTCGTTGTTTGATAAGTATAAGATTGATGAAGTTCCTTTGTTAATTGAGGAATTGTTTTTGGCGTTAAGTAGAACTTATATTCAGTCAGTTAGGGATAAGTTGAGCGGTGATGGAAGAGATGTTGTTGTTTATACACTCTATAATGTTTTGATGGAGGGTTTGAAGTTGTTTGCTCCTATTGTTCCTTTTATTACTGAGACTGTTTATTTGAATTTGAAAGAGGAGTTTAAGCTTGAAGAAGAGAGCGTGCATATGTTTGATTGGCCTAGTGCGGATGAGAAGAAGATTGATGATAAATTGGAGGAGTATGTTGATGTTTCGCAGAGTATTATACAAGTTATGTTGTCTGGTAGAGAGAAGATGCAGCTTGGAGTAAGATGGCCGATAAAGGAAGCCATTTTTGTTACTGAAGATAATAATATCGTTAGTGCTGTTAAGAGGCTTGAGGATAATATTAAGACTAAGACTAACGTTAAGAAGATAGTGGTGCAGAATAGTGCTGGTGGGAAAGGAGATTTTGAGATGGTGGAGTATAAGAGCTGTAAGATTTACATTAATAAGGAGAGGAATGATGAATTAGATGCAGAAGGTTATGCTAGGGAAGTTATGAGAAGGGTTCAAGTTCTTCGTAAGAAAGCTGGACTGCAGAAGAAGGATGAGATTAAGTTGGCTATAAAAGTTGATGATAAGCTTTCAGGTATGTTGTCTGGTTGGTCTGATGCTATAAAGGATAAGGTTGGTGCTAAGTCTATTGAAGTTGGTAGTGAGGTTAAAGGTGAGTATAAGGAGAGTTCTAAAGAGAAAGTTAAGGGTAAGGAGTTTGAGTTGTTTTTTGAAGTTGTTTAAACAAAAACTATATATAGTCTAATTTCTAGAATTAGTTATAGAGGTGGTTTAATATGGTAGATGCTAACTTACTTGTAACTTTTGATCCTAGTCATGCTGGTAGTGCTAAGGATGAGATTGATATGGTTCTTAAGGAGATTAAGAAAAAGGCTAAACATCTTGATTCAGAGGTAGATGGGTTGTTTAAGTTGAATGTTGCTAATCCTAAAGGTGCTGTTAAGTCTTTGAATAAGCTTTTTGCTAAGAAAGCTGAGTTGTTTGAGAAAACATGCCATTGGATTCCTATTGATAAGTGGGTTAAGACTTCTATTAAGGATATGCAAAAAGAGATTAAGAAGATGCAGGTGAAAATTAAGAAGACTGACAAGTGGAAATTGTCTCTTGCTAAACGGAAGTATGACAAACATGGAACTATGGAATTAGTTATGAAATTAACTGAGGTTATTGATAAGCCGAATGTTGACCTTAAGAAGCCTAAGAAGATAATGCAGGTTGAGATTATTGGTAATAAGGCTGGACTTGCTTTGTTGAATTCCGATGAGTTTTTGAATACTATGACGGGGAAGAAGTAATGGCTAAGAAGACAATATCTAAAGATACTCCGCTTGCTGAATTGACTTTAAGACGGTATGAGAAGCCTACTAATTTGGCTGGTAGGGATTTGATAAGGAAGTTGTGCTTGTCGATGGGGTTATTGCAGCCTGGCGATTCTAGGGATGTTGTTGTTGATGTTCTTTCTGTAATTCTTAAGTCTAAGAGAGAGTTAGGGAGTAGGGAAGTTGAGGAGTTGGTTATTGAGTCACGGAAGAACCATAGTCTGCCTGTGAAGGGGGTTGCTTCTTCTAATATTAGGAGACAGTTGAAGAGGTTAAGGGATATATTTCTGATTGATAAGGTTGCGAATAACTATAGGATGCATGAAAATGCTTCGCTTAGTGAGATTTTTGAGGAGAAGATTGAGAAGTATTATTTGCAGAATATTGTTGGGAGGGTAAAAGAGTATGTTAGTAAATTGGATGAGCACGTCTAGGTAAATAATTTGTTGGTATGAAATATATAGGTACAGCTTAGAAAATCTTAATCGGAGAATTATTCTTCGTCGTCTTCGTCGTCTTTGTCTTTATCCTTGTCGTCCTTATCGTCGTCATCGTCGTCTTCTTTTTTATCTTTGTCTTCGTCTGCGTCTTCATAGCCTTTCATGAAGCCTTCTTCTTCTGGGCTCATTTCGTCATCTTCTACTAGGTCTTTTCTACCTTCTGTATCGTAGACTGATTCTCCTTCTTTCTCTTCAACATATTCTTCGTCTGCCATATTTCTAGTTTTCTTATAACTTATTTAAAAAAGTTTCGTTATTGTGGTAACAGTAGCTAGTTATTTAGAAAACTTTATATAACTGTTATATCAGAATTAGGGTTATGGCAATAAAAAACAGGTTGATTTTCTTAATTATGGCAGTAATCTTGATTCCTTTTGTGTTTGCAGAGATAAAGATTGAGCCAATTGAGATAGAAAACTATAATCTTGGAGATACTATCAATGTTAAGACTACTATAAAAGAAACTGATTCCCTTACTGGTATGTTGAAGCATACCATCAATTGTGGAGATTATGCGCTGACTTATGCCGTTACTCCATTGATTCTTGAATATGATGTTGAGAAAGATGTTGAAACGTCAGTATTGTTGATTGGACAGATGGATGGTGGGTGTGAGATTGTTGCTGGTTTTGAATCTTTAGATGGATTGTTTACAGAAGAGGAGAGGTCTAATATTCTTACTGTTTCTAGTGAGTTAGATGTTGAGATTTTAATGGATAAGGTTGAATTTTTACCTCAAGAGAATATTGTTGTTGGAGGTACTGTTAAAACAAAGAGCGGTGAGAATGTTGATGGAGTTCAGATGACTGTCAACTTTCAAAATAAAGATTATATTGTTGATGTAGATGATGGGAAGATTGCTACTAAGATAGAGGTTTTGGCCAGCATGAACTCAGGAACTCATAATATGTTTTTTATTGTAGAAGATAAGAATGGAAATAGGAAGGAGTTTACTAAGGAAATTACAATAGTTGCTGTGCCTTCCAGAATAAGGTTGGAGTTAGCTAAGAAAGATGTTGACCCTTTAGAGACATTGGCTATAACGCCTTATGTACATGACCAGTCTGATACTCCAATTCCTGATGTGGTTAAAATTGAGATAATTGATGCAAAGAGAAGAAAGGTTGTTGATGAAGAAGTTTCTTCAAATGTTGCATATAATTTTGTTGTTGAGCCAGCATCGGTTCCTGGAGAGTATATAGTAAAGATTTCTAAAGATAGATTGAAGAAAGAAGAAAACTTTATTGTTAATGAGGTTGAGGATATTGATGTTCAGCTTGAAGGGAATATTGTGGTAATAAAGAACATTGGAAATGTTGTTTATAAGGATTCAACAACTATAATTTTAGAAAATGAAGATAATAAATATATTTTGAATAAAAAGTTGAATTTGAAGCCTGGAGAGATTTTAGAGATTGATTTATCAAAAGAAGTCAAAGAAGATGTTTATGATATAACAATTCCTACATCTAAGGATGGGTCTAAGGTTATCGAGGATACAAAGATAAGTGATAACAGGGGAGTTATTAAGAAAGTTGGCCAGGGTATTGGTGGCATAACTGGATTTTCAACTGCAGCTAAAACTAAAGGGTCTGGAAAAGGGTACTTAGCATTTATAGCCATTATAATCATCGTTGTTGTGATTGTAGGTTATTTTTGGAAGGGGTCTGGTGGTGGAGATGTTCAGAAGGGAGAGAAGGTTGACTTTGGTGCAGTTGAGCAGGGAAAGAGTGAATCAGTTTCAGAGTTTAAAGATAACTAAAAATGGTATTTGAAGCCCTTATTAATCCAATGAAGGCAGAAAGAAGGCCTTGGGAGCTATTTTTTATTGGGATTTTTTATTCTTCGCTGGCGATAGTATTAAGTTTATGGATATTTAATGATCATGCTAGTTTGGTGATGGTTTTTATAACTGTTTTAGCATGTGTACATATTGTTTATGGAGTTATTCAATTAGAAGAGGAGAAAGGTAAGACTATAATGTCTGAGAGTGCTTTGTTTAAAGAGCATGGGAAGGCTTTGTTATTGTTCACATTTCTTTTTTTGGGTTTTGTTGTTTCTTTTTCGTTATGGTATGTATTTTTGCCTAGTGAGGCGTTGTCAAATGTGTTTGGAGTTCAGCAGCAAACTATAACTCAGATTAATACACAGATTACTGGAGGTTTTACTTTTAGTTTGACTACTTTTTCAAAGATATTTTTGAATAATATCAAAGTGATGATCTTTTGTTTGTTGTTTGCTTTCTTTTTTGGTACTGGTGCTATATTTATTCTGTCTTGGAATGCTTCTGTTATTGGAACAGCAATTGGTTCTTTTGTTAAAGGTAGTATGGAGTCAGGTGGTTTTGTTTCGGCCTTTTCACTTGGTGTGATGAGGTATATGACTCATGGAATATTTGAGATTGGTGCTTACTTTATGGTTGGGCTGGCTGGAGGGATTATTTCTATAGCTATTGTTAAGCATGAGTATGGCTCTGAAGGGTTTAGGCATACATTATTGGATTCTTTAGATTTAGTAATTGGGAGTGTTGTTGTGTTGTTTGTTGCAGGTTTGATAGAAGTGTTTGTTACTCCGGTTTTGTTTTAAAATGTTTCAGCCAAAACAAGTTAAAGAAAGAGTTGGACAGATTAGAGGATTAGTTAGTGAGGAGAAGCAGGATTTTGAACAGTTTTCTAAATATCAGAGAAAGAAGATTACTTTATTGAAGAGATATAAAAGAAGATTTGATAATCAGGGATTTCTTAGTGCTTTTCAGGAGATTGTTAATGCTCAACTTCGGATAATTTCGGCTATGAGAAGGGATCTTGCTAATGTTGGTAAGTTAATTTCTGTTTTATCTTCTACTGAGGAAGAGGTTGAAGGAGTATTATTGGGATTTTTTAGAGAGAAGGGCTGGGAAACAAGGGATGCAGAAGAACTTCTTCATGAATTGAAATATGAGCATGGGTTTGAGAAAGAGATTGGTAAAGTTAGGGAAGCTTCAGCTGAAGTGGTTGGTGAGATTGAACAGGGTCTTTCAGAGCAGAAGGCTCAACTTGAAGGTATAAAACCTAAGGGATTTAGAAATGTTGCGGCAGAATTGTTAAAAGCTAGTTCTGAAGAGAGGGAGAAGACAAAAGCTTTACGGAAGTTAGTGAAAGAAGGTGTAAGTGAAATGAAGAAATATTTTTCCTTACAATCTTTAAGTTATGTTCATGAGACAAAATTGGTTCCTGAGATTCAGAGAGTATTGGGGACTGGGCTAACTCCTGAGAATCTGGTTTTTGTTCATATGACTGATTATTTTCCTCTTAAGGGAGTTATAAGGACAAGAATTAGTTCTGATTATGCACCAAGGAATTCGCTTCACTTTACAACTAATGCGCCTGTTGAAGGTGTTGGAGGTATAGTGAATGCTTCTTGGAAAGGGATGAAGTTTTGTGTTCTTATACCTGGTTCAAGGTTTCCATTTAAGAGGATTGTAAATTTTGCTAGGTATGATACTTATATATTTGGGAATATTAGATTGCCTTCAGGTACAATAATAATAACACATCAAATAGATGTTCTTCGTGAAGCGAAAAGTAAAGGTTTTGCTTTTGATGATTTTATTGAGTATTATAAGGGGAAGGGAGTAAGTATTCATATTATTGAAAGGAAGGAAAATACATATGATGCAGCAATTGAGATGATTCATAGAGTCGGGAGAGAGGTTCGAGATGTTAGTGATTTTGGAGATCCTCATGATAGGGCTCTTGCTAGTAGATTAGGTGCCTCTTCGGTAAGGCATTCGGAATTACCGCATGGTAGAATGGATGATAAGATTGGAAAATTGATTGATATAGCGTTGCCCTATTTAAGGAATCCGAACTATTATAAAAATAAGTTTTTGCTCTCTGAAAAGAAGCAGTTCTGGAAAAGTATAGAGATTCTAGGGGTTGAGTTAGGATTTAGTGATGTAGAAAGTGTTGTATTCTTGCTTGGTGATGATGATATTAAGGATAAACCTAAATTACCTGCTATGGCAGTTGCATTGTTAGTGGAGTATTTTGAAAGATTATTACGAGTTTTAGAATATCAATATAATCTTCTTAAAGAATATGATGGTAATGAAGAGAAGATGCATTCTGATGAAGGAGATTTAGCTCAATTTTTTAAGTGTTTTTGTGCTGATCCAACGTGGTATAAGCATGGGATGGGGAAGAGTATTTGTAGAGAATGGAAAGTACTACCTTTACCAAAGTATATTAGAGATATGTATCCTGGACAATCCAAGTCAATAGAAGCGAATATTAAGAAGATTGATAAGTTGATTAAATGGTTTTTAGCTTTGTATGAACAGTTTGAAGGAAGTGGAGAACTTGATACTGCAGAGATTGCGGAAAGGCTTCGAAATGGAGAATAAAATAAAAAAAATAAATTATTTAGTTTTTCTTCTGATATAAGCTGATCTGCTAGGTCTTAGTTTTTCTGCGCCTTTACCTTTGTTTCTAAGTCCCCTAGTGTGCTTTCCTGCAGAAGTTAAACCACGTGCTGCCCTTCCCTTTTGATTGCAGATCCAGTTGATTGTAGGGTCTGCCATGATTGTAGGGCTTGCTCTGTCTACAAGGATAATTTCATACCAGAAATAATTTCCATCTTGTCCTACCCAATATGAATTTAGAACTGTGCAGTTTATGAATTTTCTTTGGGCTCTTTCTTCTGCTACTTGTTGGTAAGCTTTGTCAAGATCTTTCCTTTGTCCGTAGTGTTTTGGTCTTCTTCCTTTTCTAATTGTTGGTCTTTTACGTCCGCCTCTTAGAACTTTTTGCCTAACTACTATGAATCCTTTCTTAGCTTTATATCCTAAAGAACGAGCTCTGTCGATTCTTGTTGGCCGGTCAATTCTTAATGTGACTGGTTCTTTTCTCCATTGAATTAATCTATCTTTTTGGATTTTACCTAGGTTTTCCTTTGGTTTCTTCCATAAGTCTCTTACGTATTTGTACATTCCCATTTTGATTAGCCTCCATTGTTAATTCAGGTAAGCAACTACCCACATATGATAATTAGTATTTTGGGGCCCTTTAAAAACCTTATGATTTGGGAACTAAAATAATAGTATTTTTAAACAACAATAATGGCGGCAACATCGGCATGCAGGGTGCTGTACACTGCATGCGTCTTTTTGTGCCGTTGTTGTTGAAAAATGAATGTTGATGGTTTTTCCAAAAACAAAAACTATATAAAAGACCTCTTAGTTGTAAAATTAAAATATTAGGTGATTTTAATGGATGTTAATACTGCACAAAAAGTAAATGATTTGGCAAAAGAGTTGGTACAGAAAGGATTAGCTGCTTCTCTTGATGATGCGTCTAGTATGGCGCAAAGAATGATGAAAGATGAATTGAAGAAGGACGAATTACCTCAGCAGTGGTCTGAGGTTTCGAAAGCTGGTAATTCTACGGAGCAGCTTGAGATAATGTTAGAGCGGAACAACAGAAAGATTGGTTATGAGATTACTGCTGTTAGAGATGAGGTTAAGTCTCTTAAGAATTTGATTGAGATGTTTAGAAACGAGATTGGTTATATTAAGAAAGACTTGAAAGGTTTGAAGTTGGGTGGCGGAGAGGTTGTGGAAGAGGTTAAGGTTGAGAAAGAAGTTGAAGTTGAGAAGAGGGAAGCTAAAGTTGAAGAGCAGAAGGTGTTGAGTGAAGAGAAGAGGGCGCCTCCTA
>Ga0187827_10003941_pt1 | contig 18667 bp, 8 predicted proteins | sample ETNtaG_39_FD_167969 | JGI IMG/M metagenome (GOLD analysis project Ga0187827, IMG submission 167969) | Marine microbial and viral communities from oxygen minimum zone, Eastern Pacific Ocean - ETNP2014_SV_150_PacBio MetaG (Illumina Assembly) | ecosystem: Environmental > Aquatic > Marine > Hypoxic... | reverse complement strand
AGTTGAGAGCAGTGGACAGGGTTGGGCTAGAAAGCTATGAAAGGCAATGGTTCTATATAGATATTGAAGAACCAGTAATCACCATAAGCGAACCGGTGGGACAGGAAATCGTCGGTGGCCCGTCAACGATACATATAACAGGGACAGCCATGGACGACATCGGTTTAGCCTCTCTTGAGCTGGAGACCAGTTCCGGGCATCGGGCCGACCTCCTTTCAAACCTGAATGGTACTTTCTGGAAATATGACTGGAACGCGAGCGGACTGGAATCCGAGCGTTATTCCATCCGCGTTTCGGGAATAGATGGGATCGGAAGATGGGTCCAGGTCTCAGTGTTCGTGGAGCTTGACAACGATTTACCGGAAATAAAGATCGAGAAAGATTACGATACCATCATAAGCGGGGGAAGAGAGATCGATTTCACCGGTACGGCAGCGGATGAGAACGAACTGGAGATAATAGAAGCCGCCATCATTTTTTCATCCAGCTCCCCCGGTAGCGATAGACGGACAATAGAAAGCAATGAAACAGAGTGGATAAACATATCCGAGAGCGCCATCGGGAGCAAATGGCTTTTTCATTGGGATACATCCGATCTGAGCTCGGGAAATTATACTTTCGCGGTGAGAGCAACAGACGAAGTTGGAAATGTAGCCGTGGAGACAATAAGAGTATTCATAGATGCAACGGATCCCATCCTGAATTTTAATTTGAGGTCCCCTGGTGAAATACCCGTGGTAACCGGTGTGGTGACAATAAACGGAACGGCCTTCGATAACCTTGAGATAACTGCTCTCGACCTGTCGTGGAAAACCAAGAGCCGGAAATCGCTACTAAATGAATATGACGGGATAACCTGGACATATAAATGGGATACCAGCACTCTGGATTCAGGTGAATATATTATAGAGATACGGGCGGAAGATCAAGCCGGCCGTGAGACAGTGCTTAGGCAGGGAATCATAGTGGATAACGATCTACCTGAGATAACGGCCCATTCGAATTCCAAAAGCACGCCCCTTCATATCGGAGATGCATTGATCCTCACCGGAAAAGCTCTGGATGCTAATGGACTATCGTCGGTCATTGTAAAAATCGACGAAGGAGCATGGTCGGCCGCATACCTAAACAATGGTGCCGGTGAATGGGAGTTCAGATACAACACCGGGGAATTGAATGGAGGGAAACACACCGCCACCATAAGGGTCGAAGACATTGTTGGCCTGAATGTTACCAAGACCCTTCGATTTACTCTAGTGGAGCAAAATACAGGGGGAAATGTAATGCGGATCGCTGGAATTAAATGGTATTACTCGGTCACAGCCATGGCGATCATAGTGGTAATGTTACTGTTCATAGTATTTTACTTTGTGGTAAAAAGGCGGAAAAAAATGGGGGAGAAACGCGAGGTGGATTATTTCTGCTTATTTCCGAAAGAGCCCGAGAGTACGGAAGATTCGGAAATTGACCTTTTTCTCCCGCCACTCGAAGATGTCCTATTAGATATTCCCGATCTAAGCAGCGGATCTATGACGGACTCACCACCAAAAGGCCCAGACAGAATCGATGACAGAACAGAGGAAACCAATCCGGTTTGTACGAGATGCGGCGTTAGAGCGGAATATTTATTGGAATACGACTGTTTCTGGTGCAAAAAATGCAAGGATTATGTCAGGGGGGATGCTTCCCATGAGCCAGATGAGAAATCAACATTAGAGCTGAACTTCAAGTTACCTGGACATTACAAGAAGAACGAGAATGGAGAAGGAAAAAGCACCCTCAAAGATGGTAACACCGATAAAGACATCCTTAAGGAATACGATGCCGGGTCGGATACCGCAGCCTCCACTCCCAAAGTCAGTTCATCCATTGAGACTTCCGCATTGCAGCGAATGAACATACCAGCGCTCCCTGCGTTGGCACCGCTCGTACTCTCGAAACTGCCTCCAATTGGAGAGAAAACAGCGAAAGGAAAAGCCCATGGCATGGATAAAAATGAAATTGAGAGGCCGCGAAAGATCACCCGAAAAAAAGTCATTAAGAAAATGAATAAAGGATAATGCAATGGGATATGGAGATGTCAGCGTGAGAAGAGAATTCACCGGCGACCGGAATGGAAGGATACCCTTTGCCTATGTTGCAATCGTGATCCTGCTGTTGTCTGTCGGGGCAAGCTCCTTCATGCTAGGTCAAGACGAGGATTACAGTAAGGAAAAGACCAAAGAGTCCTCAAAGGTTACTTCCGATTTCCAGGACCTTTCAGCGCTGGATCTGGAAACTAAATTATATTTCATCATGCACGATGTGCTCTCAGAGAGAATGACAGTTCCCCCAGAGAATGACACAAAGGAACTGGATCAGATCGACGAGATGGTCCGAAATAGATTGAGCGAGTATATCTCTGAAGAATATCCCCGAACGGAAGGAATTTTCAATATCCACGTACTTGAGTGGGATCTACATGTGCTTCTCGACGAAATGAACACTTCGGCCTTGATGAAGGAGACAAGTACCGTTAGGTGTGGAAGAACATACGTTATGGATAACACTAGTCTTTTAGAACTGGATACGGCGGCCCCGCCATTCGTGCAAGCCACATCTAAAGCAGTCTATTTCCGTCTGGTAGGGCACGTGAAATTCAGAATACACAACATGGACGAGGACATAACGATAGAGAAGTACTCAACCTTCAACAAGAACGTTTATTCTCCCTTACCGCTCATGAAGAACCTTGCTTCAAGGTTCAAAAGCGACAGTTCAGGTGAATTCAGCTCAGTGGGCAGGATGACACGCTACATGATAACGACCCTGGCCCAATACCGAGTGTTAAGCGGATTTGCGGGGGGAGGATACGGGGGGCCGAACGATGGGAAAGAAATAAGCGATGTGATCACGAAGGAGGACGTCGAGATCGCCGTAAACCTGGCATTATTACTCATGCAGGCCCGCAATTATCGAGATTTCGACCGTGAAGCCGCTAGAGGGCAGGAAGCGGCCGGTGATCCGGCACGAGATATTGAAAAACTTATGGATAATTACGTGAACAACGGCTCCATAGATCCAGCGGACCTGATCGCTCTGTACAACGATCTTGAAAACCAGAGTATGGACCCTGGAAGGATATTTGCCCAGTCGATCTATTCTTTTGCTGACAGGTTCGTATGGGAGCTGCTCGAATTGTTCTGGGGTGAGGAATGGGACCCGGAAGGGGACGGGACCTGGGATAATGAGATGTATTTCGACCCAACCTTGGACGAACCAATTGTTGACTGGGAGGAGATCGAAGGGAAAAGCGATACCGAAAATTGGTGCAAGGATCGTTTGATGAGATGGCTCGAGGTCTTCGGGAAATGGCTTGGCATCACCGAGAACGGGGAGGAGAACGGGGAAATTGTGAAGATCCAGGCACAGCAGGAGGAGAGCACAGTCATCAAGGACATCTACGCGCGTTATCGGCACCCGCCCAATGCCGGAGATGTGGCAGGAACTCCCTCTGGAGCCGATCTCTGCGATATTCTTATGCCACCCCCGGGATATGGTCCCCCGGATTATTATGTGACAGGAACTGATGCCTATCATGTGGACGGTAGGTATTACTTCTTCGGTGATGCTTCGGACAGCACATCGTCCAACAAGAGATGGTACGTACGCTCGTATGTCCGACCGGAAGAATCGAGCCCGGGAGATTCCACCGACGCAAGGTATCTTATCCTTGGTGAATCCCCAGGAGTTGGGGGAGATGAAGGACGTCCTTACACCTACAAGATAATCTGCAGAGACGACTGGGGTAGTGGGATCCCTGAAAAGACCTATGAATACTATCTCGTGAAAGAGAGCCTTATAGAGAAACACAGGGACTATTACGAGACGGGTTTATCCTATTACAACACTATGAGATTTATCGTGGACTCATTGACCCGGAGTATGAAACAACAACCATCGGATATAAATAATGTAAACTCCAAAGGAATGACTGACTATGTTGCATACGATACTGACGCCTATTTCGATGAAACAGAAACCGGCATCACGATAGATCCGAAGGACGGGAGGTCAATCCTGGGTGATGAACTTAGGGGCATCATGCGAAAAGACGGGGGAGTGGTCAATGATGCTATCGTGGACTTTGAGGATTATGCATCTCAAGAGAAAGAAAATTGGTTCCGGCAGGGGGCTTATCTGAATGATACGGACCGTCCTGATGATTCGGGTGAATATTTCATTTACGAATTAATCAGCGAGACCGCGGACCTATGGTACGAGATGCTAGTCAATCTCTATGACGGTGGATACCGGGAATTCGATTCGGACGGAGATTCTTCCTATGGCCCTCAAAACGGACCGAATCACTGGAACAATTATGATAACAACCCCAATTCCCAGTTGCCCGAGGAACAATATCAAACGTCCTCTCATGAATCAGAATCCGGAAGTGACAAGCTCGCAGGCAGTTTCAAGTTCCGCAATGACGCACTAAGGGACTGCTATTACAGAGTAATGGAGATCGTGAGGACCAGGGATGACGCGGTGGATTTCTCCTTTACGAACTGGGAGGATCTTGGGAGCAGTCACTGGATATGGACTGCGAAAGGATCATGCGGTCAGGCGGGCATACTATTCGGGTGGGTCTATTCAGGCAGTGGAATAGTGGCAGTACCATTTGTGGATCAGCAGATGATCCCTCGAGAATCATTCGACGGAACCGGCTCCGTGGAAGATTTCACACCGTCCGATGAACCCTGGAAGAATTCTTTACAAACCTATGCCGAACCGATATGGGACATACTAAAGCTTGGGAATAGCGGTCAAACGAATCTTGCCAATAATGACTTCGGCAATGGTATTGCAGCAGCAGTTGGAAACATCGTGGGGTGGAGCGGAGAACCCGAAACGACGAACGAAGCATTGCTTGACGATATCAAAGCGGAATTTATCGAGGGAAGCGGCGGTCAAGGGGGTCTTGACCTTACCTCGGACGAGGGAACATACGGTTCAACGGGGAACTCATATGACTTCAATGGCGACTTTTACGATTTCGTAAGGGGAAATATCGGCAAAGAATTCCTATCCGTAAATGCGCTCTGGGATCAGGTTTCAAAGGAGAACGGATGGATGGCTCAGATCATAAAAACGGAAACCCTTGATCGTCTCGACGACAATCTCGACGTTTTCAACATACCATTTACAAGTGCGTCACAGCTAAACGTCCCATGGGAGTTCTGGCACGGTGACCGAGCTACAGCCATTCGGAACGGGTCTCTATTTTCGGAAGAACTGGTCGTGGACCAGGTTCCGGACAGGCTGAAGGAGGGGAGCGACCACTTAAATATCGAGATAAAGGTACCCCTCAACGGTACGCATTTCGTGGATGTTCAGGATCTTGAATTTCCAATGTCAAAGGACTGTTTTTCAGCGGTATGGTTGGTCAATATAACGGGGGATGTACAATATAAAATCAGAAATTCCAGATTATCCTCCATTGGAACGAATGGACACGATTATTTCTGGTACAACCATTCGGTGGTGCTGGACATCGATTTTCCGGTTCCAATCTACTCGGGATGGGACCTGGAATCGGGCTGGCAGACCGAGGATATCGATTACAAAATGACCCGTCGCTACTTCCAAAAAATGAAAGAGGACTCTCCTGCCGACCCATTCTTTGCTTCCAAAGCTCTTGTTGAAACCGTCGATGCAAGCAGAGATGTAGCAGATTGGATGCTCGATACCAAAACTGCAGCACATCATTTAATCGTTAATTCACCCATGATGGGATCCAAGGAAAAAAGTAGTTTTCTCTCGGACCTGACTACCATAATGACCCGGGCTGCGGATCCCCGAAGCGACGAAGAGGGATTGCTGGAGCTTGCAGCAGCAGACACCGATTATATCAACAATATTTCACAGAGCGCAACAAAACTCAATGACCTGGGCCTATCTGATGTGAAGATCAATTACTTTGGGTACGACGGGGTTTATCATACAGCCACAAGTACGTTGGAGATAAGCAGAGGGGATATGGACCGCGGAGTGAACGATACTGCACTTGAATACGTTTTTAAACTCGATGGCGATATGAATTTTACCGGTGAAGATCGGATACTTGAACAGACATTCTTTGATTATAAAATGGCGGGTTCTCCAGCGGATTTTTCTGTTAAGGGTGAACTTTCACCGAACAATATGAGGGGACGTGGGTTGGTTCATAATTTCAGTATAGATGCTGGAGGCTACCTGCCGGTTCGATACGGCACCGCTGCACCTGTGGATCATCTATTTTTACCACAGCTTGGAACGAATGCCACGATCAAGATCGGTATTATTTCTTCGGTTCCAATACCCCAAGAGCTTAAAAATGCCATCGGGAACACGAAAAGATTCGAGCTGGAAGAACACAGAGGAGCCGCGTTGACGGGACAGTCCGAAAAATACATCAAATACTTCTTGGGAGTCCTTTACAACAAACATATAGACACTCTAAAAACCGGGGAATATTTTGGGATCAATTTCAATGTTTCAGGAGCACCGGGCATTGCCGGATATATAAATAAAACCTATGGAATCGATCTTTCGGGTCTATCACCCACCATAGGTGAGAAGGTACTTCGGCTTTTCGTTAAACACCTTATAAACAACACCTTCTACTTACTGAATTCGCTGATAGAGCCCGCAGGAGCGCCTTCATTCTTCATCAAGATACCGAAGGAAATAACTCCATACCTCGTTCATAGCACGTATCACCGGGAATATGGTGGAAACATATGCTGGGAGGGTTCAATGGCGCAGATGATGACCACTTCGCCGTACATGGGGTCACCCTGGAATGCCGGGAAAAGAACGTTCACCGGGGGTAAGATATACTCCAGCGGAGATAGATACATCTTGAGATATGAAATAGACGCTGGGAAATAAACCATTGTTGGATCACTTGATATAGTAACGGGTAATTCCATCTGTCAATAATCTGATTTCACCTCAAAACAAGTTCAATTTCACTTTCCAGCGAGATATCAAGTTTTTCCGAGGCATTTCCATTCCTGACGGCAATCTCAACTTCCCCTGAAGATGAGTCCGTCATCAATAAATCACCCTTCATTACCTTATAATATGCCTTCCTTCTGGTAATCGGAAAAATATGTCCAGAAGTATGCAGCGATAAGTGCGCAGGTTTATTTTTCGCAAATATCTCATCAAGAACGTCGCATTTCAATGAGCTTATAATATTCCCGAACCTGTCGATATGAAGCGGTCTGAACTTTATCCATATACCTCTTTCATCAGTCTTCATGTCAAAGCGATAAAGATCCAGTTTTTCTACTAGTTCCAGTGCAGGTCCGATCTTTGCAAGAGGTAAACCCTGAATTATCATGGCAGCAGCCCGTGCGAAAACATCCCTACCGTGAAACACGTTCGATATTTTTCTATGGAATATGGATTTGTGAGCGATTTCATAAGTACGGTCCATACCCGACATTTCAGCTGCGGGATAAAGGACACCGTTATCCGGCCCTATAAAAATTCCTTTTTCAGTGAGTATACAAATCGGTTTCCTCGACGATCCCACTGTTGGGTCCACGACGCATACATGTACCGGTCTTGATTTCGTTCGGAACCACTTGGCACTGGATCTTAAAATATACGCTCCTTCGTATATGTTCTGAGGCGTTACATTGTGAGAAATATCGATGATAGTGACATCGGGAACTTGAGAGAAAAGTATTCCCTTCATCTGAGCTACGTAATGGCTTTCACCAAAATCCGTGGTCAATGTTACAATTCTTCCCGTCATGTTTATTCACACAACTAATATCCAATAAAGTTATAAACGCACTTAATAATTTGGATTTTTCATTTGAACCGTATTAAACCGTTACTTTCCATATTCGTAAGAAATGCGGCGATCCTGGGAAATAACTGCTTGGTGGCCTTCCCGGATTCTCCCTTGATAATCCCCCCAATGGCCCGGACATCCTTTTCTCCGTCGATGAGACGAAATATATTTGAGCCTTTTTCGTCAAGGCATATCCTGAAATAATCATCCTTTCCAAGTAATCGCATGAAGAATTTCTGATATCGACTGGGTGCTCCACCGAACCTCTTTTTTCTAATTATACAGCGCCCTGTAGATGTTGAAACGTACCAATGGCAGGTTCTGACAGGGATCATATTCAACATGTTCGCATCGGACCCACTTTCGTCAGAAGTCATATTACCAGTTCCGAGATAAAAAATATCAATCAGTATCTTCGTTCGAGTATTCCACAATATCCTTTGATCGAAGCGGCCCTCTCACGACGAAATACCATATTAGAAAACCCAAGTAAGCGAAAACTAGAAATCCTGGCCATGACACAGGGTCAGAAAATATCGCAGGTTGGACATGGCACATGTAGAGAAGGGCTATAAAGACACCGGCGATAGCCTCTCCCGCAATGAGACCCGAACTGACCAGTATTCCGTGGGTTTCGGTCTTTTCCAGTATTCTATCAACAATACTCTTTTTCTTTTCTTTACTCAATCCTTGAACTCGGTCAACCCTTTTTGCGATGGTTATTCCCGTCAGGTGTTTGATAATACCGCCTAGCATTATAGGAAGGGTCAAAGTAAACGGAAGGTAGATGCCTATTGCGACGGCCATGACGCTTAGATCGAGAGCGATAAGGATTATAGCTATGACTACGCCAATAAAGAACATAAGATAGTTAAGGTCCCACTGAAACACACCCTTAGCTATGGTGGCCATTACGGTGGCCTGGGGTGCAAGGAGGTTTGCACTGCCGATGCTGTAAACATCATCCAGCATGAACACAACAAAAGGTACAACAAGAGCCGCTACGGCAACTCCCAGGAAACGGGCAATCTGAAGATTATACGGAGTAGCTCCAAGCAGTTGACCGGTTTTCAATTCCTGCATTGAATCTCCAGCAATCGCCGCACTTACACAAACAACCGCCCCTACAATGATGGTGGCAGTCATTCCAACGTATTTATCAACGGGAAGTATCATTAGTAGAAGTGCGGTGAAGAGCAAAGTGGCAACCGTAACTCCGGAAATGGGATTATTTGATGAGCCCACAACTCCTGCCAGATATCCGGCGATGGCTGTAAACACAAAGGTGGCAACGAACATCATTATTGTTGCAACAACCGTCGCAAGGATATTTTTGGTCGCAATGAAATATACGATACCGACAATTATCGAAATTATTGCAAAGTACCATAGTTTCATCCTAAAATCCTTTTCGGTTCGTATTATATCCTCATCATCCCCCTTTGACGTGGTGCTCCGTATGGCCTCGCCAACACCCTTTGCAATGGCTTTCCGCATTTTAATAAGGGTCCATATACCTCCGGTTACAATGGCTCCGACCCCCACATAGAGCGTATTCTCGAACCATACCTGCCAGACAGAGCCCAATGATCCACCTCCGTTCAGCTCGTAATAGAGCCCATCTACCGGCCAACCGGATACGGCCCCTACGAGTGGGAGCATGAGAATCCAACCGATGACACCACCGAGGAACACCAAACTGGAAATTTTCAGCCCTAGAATGTAGCCCACACCTAGTAGTGCAGGTGAAAGGTTCAAACCACCATACATCCGTACTCTACCGCCTCCAAGGACCCCTTCCATCTTTTCCTTCCAGAGACTGAAACCGAAAGGTGAGCCGATATATTTGAAAAGTGCACCCATTCCAAGGGCACCGAATACAATCTTCATCCCTGAACCGCCTTTCTCACAGCTTTTCAGCACCTCCGCGGATGCCACTCCTTCCGGGAAGGGAAGGGCCAGGTCCTTAATCAGCACATTTCGTAGAGGTATTGTAAACAGCACCCCGAGAAGGCCCCCCATCAGGGCAATTATTATTGTAAGAATAATGTAATAACCGTTCTTCCCCCAAAGGTTACTCCATCCTGCTAACCCTCCAGTCATTCTGTGTAACACCACTAGGCCTGGTATTGTAAATATGACCCCTGCTGCGAGAGATTCACCTGCCACAGCCACACATTTCGATAGGTTTATTTCCAGGATATTCGCTTTCATGGGTTTGAGAACTGCCAATCCCATTACAACAGCTGGTATGGTAGCGGATACGGTCATTCCTGCATAGAGCCCCAGGTATGCATTGGCAGCAGCCATGAGTATGGTCAACAAGACACCTACAATTAAAGCCCTGAAGGTCAACTCGGGCAGCACGGTATCGTGCTTGATATATGGAATAAAATCATCGTTTGCCATTCGCACCCCTTCTTAGGCCGTATAATAGTCATAGGAAATCTCTAGTGTAAAATCGTTTCCCGTGTCAGCAAAACTTCGCATCCCGAACAGACTCGGTATAAGTGGCTCCTGGTCACCGGCAATTACTGAAATAATGATGTCCCATTCTCCCGTGCCGTTCAAGAATGGAAACTCGCTGGGAGGATTGGCTTCATCGAAAAGTGAGAAGGAACATTCGATTCTGCCAGCCCCTCCATTGGAATTCTTATCGGAAAATTCATCCGTATACGAACCATCCGGGCTCTCAACTTTGATGGTAAAGGAATCAGGTTCGTTCGTGTGCCGATTGTCCGCATCGGCTTCGTCGGACCAAGTAAGTATGAAAGAAATAGCCATTACATTCGCCTCGTCGACGAGGGATTTATGTATGGATTCACTTCCCTCCACTGCTCGGTCAACTATCAAAACGGGTTCACTTACTCTCTGGTCCATATTCGAAAGGTCAAACGGATTTTCCAGCAGTATAGAATACCTTTCAATGGTCTCTCCGAAAATTAGAGAGCCGACTATCGCAATCGAGAAAATGATTATTCCAAGTAGAAGAACCTTTTTGTCATCCAAAGCCATGTGATAACCCTCCGCCCAATTATCCTTCTATTCATTTATATTTTTTCCAACTTGTATCTTAGGAAAAAAAAATTTTATATAATGTCTTTTAATTTCATCCCTGTTACATTCAAGGGTAATCAAATAAAATATGATACCAGAGAAGCAAATATTTATTGGTATTTTGTCCGGTTAAGGATTGTAATTAAAGTAAAAAAGATCGAAATTAAATGGTTTTTTCATGATAGAATGTCCGGTATGTAAAACCCCGAATGAGGATAATTATATCCAATGCAGAAGATGCCGGGGTAATACGAATCCTAAGCGCCATAACGGTCCCAGCAGCTCTTCTACCCCCACTGAGGGACCCGCTATTAAGGCTGAGATGTTCAAGAACAGAGGGAATGAGGCTTTTACCAAGAACGATTTTCAGGGAGCGATCCAGTTTTACATGAAAGCGATTCAATATGATCCGGCTCACGAAGGAGCCTGGAACAACATGGGTCTGGCCTATAGAAGTACTAAGGATTTCAGGTCAGCCATCAAATGCTTCGATAAGGCAATAACCATCAATCCAAACAACGAACGGGCGTTGGCGAACAAGGAAGCGTGCGAGTATGAGGTGAATCGGGCCATTCTCGGATTAACAAAGAAGGAGAAAGAAAAACCCTATCATGAGATTCCTCACCGGGCAGTCTCAAATGAGAATTCTGTGCGTGAAAACGGAAATGAACCTCCTAATTATGATCAGGGACGAAGTGTAATATCCAAAAAAGCAGAGCCAGTCAACGTACAATCGCATAGGACGGAGATTAGCACCGTTGAGGAGGAAACGGCGGCGATTCCTACCCGTAATTCTTATTCAGAAACGAGTCAATCCTATGAGAAAGTAGATCGAACTGTCAATGTCATGGTCCCGCAAAAGGAATTGTACGAAACCAAAGAAACCGTCAATCCGGCTATTAAGGAAAAACAGTCCGAGCATCAGGTGGTAGAAACCGCACCAATTTTAGAAAAGAGAAGCAACGAACCAAAAGAAAGGGTACTACGAGAGGATTTGAGGTCCCGGGAACCCAAAAAGCGCCCAACGGAAAATTCATCTTCCTATGAATCATCCCATAAACGCGAGGTTCAAGGGAATATTCCACCTCCACCGGAGATGCATAGGGAAAGAAAACCCGAAACACTGGTACCGAGAAAAGAGACAACTGGGAATAAATTTATCATAGAGCAGAGAATGGGACCATTGGGGCTTCGTCCTACCACGGTCATCCGAACAGCCACAGAGAACGATTATGTCAATGAGTATAGGAAACAGAGAAATGGACGATTGGGTTATTCTTCCGATAGACGAAATAATATATCCAATTTCAAAGAAAATATCAATGAAGAGGACGTACCAGCCCCACCTCCGGACTATGAAGGACCGGTTGGGGAGGCAACAATGAAGGATTTATACAATCAGAGAAGCAAGGGAAGACCCAAAGAGGAAACTCTCTGTCCATACTGCAGGAATCCAATCAGTTCCAGTAACAGGAACATCCGTTGTATCGAGTGTGGTAGCTTTTTTTGCGCAACATGCGAGAAAGATTTCAGGGGTACAAGAGAAAAAGGACAAAAAGCAGTTTGCGCAAAATGTTACATCAATGAGATCAAGGAGAAGGAAAGGGAAAGAAAGGAGAAGGAAAGAGAAAAAAATAATATAAAAAAGCTTGAGGAACAAAGAAGGCTTCGCGAAAAATTGGAGGAAGAAAGGAAATTAAGAGACAAGCTGGAGGAAGAGAAAAGAAAAATTATGGATGAGATGGAAGTGGAAAAAAGAAAAATAAGGGATAAACTGGAGGAGGAGCGAAGAGAGAAAGTGAAGCTTGAAGAGGAGTCCAGGTTCAGGGAACAACTTGAAAGAGAGAGAGAAAAAATGAGAGAAGATCTGGACAAGGCTAAAAAGGAATTGGAAAAAGAATATCTTCTCCAGCACCAGTTGGACGAGAGACACCGTAAGGATAATTGGATTTACCAAGGTTTAAAGGATTCCAAAGAACTTGGGGACCGTAACGAAGATATTAAAAAATCGGAAACTAGTGATAGGCTCTGGTCATCAGATGAAACAACAATCGAAAGTCTTGAAGTGCAACCAGTCTTGGAGGCGAGCCCAGATGAGGATGAGAGTGTTTTCGATGTCCTTGCAAGGAGATTCGAAACGGGAGAGATTACGTCTGAAGAATACGAACTATTAATCGAAGAAGCACTGGAAGGCGATTGATGAAGCTGATGATATAGCTTGAAAGCTAATGAAGGAAAGTTTTAATAACACGTTGAAGTATTCGGGTGTGCAAATTTCATTGGATTGCACGCCTAAAAATATAATTTTTTTTATAAATATAAATCGGTAAGATATAATGAACCAGATGATCGAGGAATTAAAAGAAAAGCGGAAAGACCTTTCTGCCAAAGGCGAAATTCGACGTCGTAGCAGGGATAAGCTCAACAAGAAAACACGGGAAGCAGCAGATGCCCGTGACCATTTTAACAGACTTGTCCGAAAGAACCTTAACCGTACTCGTGAGCTGAGGGAGAAGAGAAATCGGACCAATGAAATGGTAAGAGAAGCTAAACAGGCTAGAGATGCTTACAACAAGGAATACCGCAAGCTCCAAAAGTTAATCACAATAACCCAAAAAGAAATGATGCCTCAGCAGGGCAACTCATTTCGGAATCTCAGAAGGGATCTCAACAAGCTTGAACACCGCCAGCAAACCCAGGTTCTCAAGGCCGGGGAGGAAAAGGATATAATAGAAAATATCAAAAAGATCGCCGATGAGATACGTGAGCGGGAGGAAGAGTTCGAAAAGAATGAAAAGACCCGTGAGTTGGTGGCAAAATGCAGGGAAGCTAGAAAAAGGGCGGAGGAAGAACACAATAACGTGGAGAAGTACGCAAACGAAGCACAGAAGAACCATGAAGAGATGATCCAACTCTACGAGGAAACAAAAAAATTCCAGAAAGAGGCGGACAAGAAACAGAAAGAATTCGTCAAGTCCAAAGTGGCGGCAGACGAGGAACACAAATTCCACTCACTCTATATGGAACCTATCCGCGATCTCGATAAGATAATCGGCAATCTCCTGCGCAGAAAGAAAAAGATAACCAAGAAGGTCCAGGAAGACAAGGTAAAGAAGGATGCGGAGGCACTTTTCGATCAGTTCAAAAAGGGCGGAAAGATTTCCACAGAAGACCTGCTTCAGTTTCAGAAAGTATCCTGAAGTTTATAATTGTCCATTGCCAATCGGTCCAGGGAAATATTGTAAAGAATCCCTGCTCCCATTGTTCTTTTTTTCAATGGGAATAATTTAATATAAAGCCAAGGGTATTGATGATGATATCCATATTTGTGGGTTACTCATTAGCCTTTCAACAAGGAGGAATGGTCTCGTGCAAGAGCCAAAGGACGATAAAGAGACAAACGTGGGTCCAACGATAATCATATCTGATGGGCACAATAAAATAGAAATGACCGATATAGAGGTCAAAAAGTACATCAATACCGTCACAAACGAACTGGATGAACTCAACGATGTTTCACATATAAGCACGGGACATCTTGCCAAATACGAGTTTGCTGCCATATGCTGGTGGCTTGGGAACTGTAAATATCTGCAGTTCGTAGATACGGCACCGGATCTGCCGGTACTCAGTAAGGATAAAAGGATGGCATACCCGGACATATTTGCAGTTTTTTCAATTGAGGAAAAAGTATCACCGTGTTTCATCGTTATTGCCGAATTCGACGGCACCGGACAGTTGAACATGTACAAAACATACATCAACAGGATGAAGGAGTATCCGCTCATCGGTGACTGTGATATTCTTGTGGCGGGAAAATATAAAAATGAATGGGCACTTTTCAACATCGACAATTTCATCCAAAAGGACGGTAGGGTCAGCCTGAGATTCGAAGAGGCGAAAAGGGCAAATTTAATGGGTATCCTATGCGGAGACGGTCATTTCCATGGATTGAATACAGGGACTCGGTGGTATTACGTGATTGAAACCGGTGAGGACATCGAACTCGTCAGGCAGGAGATCATTCCCTTAAGCGAAGCCGTCTCGGAACTGGCATTCGAGAGAGCGGATGGAAAAAAACTGCAATTCTCACCGCCGCTTCTGCACATGATTCCATTTTTCGGAACTTGGGATCTCTTCGAACAGTACCAAAATGAGGTAGTGCTTTCCGGCGCCAGACTCATACGCAACAAACCGCTTCATCTCTATCAGGTTCTCGTCTTCTCAACCCGGCTTATCGAACATCTGAATGGAAGATCACTCATCGATTGGAAACGAATTCTCCTTGAGGATGATTTCAAATACAGCGTGGACGATATAAAAAGAATGGTGAGTTCAGGCCAAATTGAAGAGATCGGCTTCACGGGCTTTGAGCAATATATACCGGACATCCAGATCCCAGCCTGGAATGCGGATGAGGATTGACGGTTTATCAACGGACTATCTTCTTTCTAACGACCCGCCGCCGGACCACGCTTCCATCATTTGAAACGGGGATCTTTATTGTTGTTGTAGATTTTTGTGGAACTTTCCCTTCGGCTTGCTCTCCAACTTTCAGTCTCGACATCTCGTCCGAGGAAATGGCCAGGTCCTCTCCTACACCCTTTCCGGATTCACCTTCATCGCTCCCGGTAACATATTCAAGACAGCTTTCACACCAGTAACAATCGTGATCGGGGTAATACGTCGAGGAGGTTCCACACCTGGAACAGATCGGGGGTTTTCCATCGTTGTTTGTCTTCAGATGTGAGGGAAGGACTTCACCGGAATTGGAAGTGCTCGCGATTTTGCTTGGACCGCGACCCTTGGTAGGCATTCTTGCCACTCGCCCACCAAAATGCCCTCCGTCAGGGCCGGTTGTGCCACCCAATTCTTGAGTACTAATGCTCGATAGATCGGCCAGGTCCGGAAGGGATTCTATCTGCATCTCCCCCCCTTCATCAAGATCAACGGTTTTGATTTTCCGAGCGGATTCAGGGTGTGAAACTGCCGTGGGTGTTTTCTCACTATCCACCTTGAAGCGCTCTTTTGTCTCGTGGGCATCGAGTTTCGGATCGTTCCACATGGAATAAGCCTTATTCTCGAATTTCTTCGTTCCTCTCTTTTTCAGAACCAGAACCAGTGCAATTATGATGACGCCAACCACCAGAATAACACCCAATATTATTGCGATCATTAAAAAAGTAACAAGCCCACCAACACTATCGGACTCGCCTTCATTCCCTTCAATTTCCCCTGGTTCAGAGGTTTTGTCGGTGGGATCCGTCCAATCATCGTTTCCGGGTTTACCGTCATTACCGAGGTATTCCTTGAGATTATTCGCTCCGTCCCTGTCTGAATCCCTGGAGCCATCGTTGCTCTTTCGATCAAGACCGAATTTGATTTCCCACCAATCAGGCATACCGTCCCCGTCAGTGTCAGTGGTGGCGGAAATGAACTCAACCATTTTACGCTCCATGGTTATCCGGTCCTTGACATCGATCACGAGGATAGTGACGTTGGCATAACCCGGGTCGCGTCCTACGGTTTTCAACTGATAAGACCAGATTCCATTTATAAAACTCGCAGTGATGTCCTGAGGTGTTTCACCATCGATGCTTATCTCGATACTCGAAATGCCCACGTCGTCCTGGGCACTTCCGTTTATCCAAACGGTCTTCCCTACTAGAACTGGAGCAGGATCATCATTATTGATGAGCAGGCCGTTTTCGGTAACCTGCACATGATACTCTTCATTCTCATCTTCCAGCTGCCACGAATTCCTGTATTTGGATAATTCAGTCTCGCTACCAAGCAAAATCCCTCCATAGACACCGAATGCTTCTATCAATTCATCTTCTACGAGACCCTTTGATAAATACTTTTCATAAGACAGGGGAATGCTGAACTCATGGAAGGAAACGGTGGGACTCTCGGCATCGATTATTACGTTAATAGGTTCCGACATAGAATCAAATCCCACGGTATCGACTATACGCAGATATATCGAATGAATTCCACTGGACAATGGTTCCCTGTCCCGGACCCCTGCTGTAGGATAATAATCGAATTCCCAGTAATCGGTATCCACTTCATATTGTGAGGTGATATTGATCGGGGGATTTTGTACATTATCAACATCATCGATCACTATCTCGATGAGAGAAATCCCATAGTTATCCGACACTTCCCCCCATAGGGATATCTTCTCTTCCGATGAGTAAATCGAATTGTTATCAGGTTGCTTGATAAGTCCACTAGGAGCGGTTGCGTCAAGGTGAATCGTTATTTCTGCTGTTCCAATGTTGGAAACCTTATCCCTGGCACGTATTGATATATTGTGAGAACCTTCCTCCAGTTCTAGGTCCTCGGTATCGAGTTTCATGTGCCATTCATTATTGGAATAATAACGCGTAAGATTTATGGGTTCGTCCGAATTCCTGTCAAGTATGGCCTCCAACACTACTACCCCGCTACTGTCCACAGCAGTACCAATGATCAGAATCTCCTCTCCCAGGGCAAAAACCGAGTTGTTCCAAGGAGAGCTTATCTCCACCATGGGGTTCGTACTTTCAACGAGACTTATTATTATCGAATCCAAAACCTGGTTGTCACTTCCATCCGTGCCACGGACAGCGATTTTATAATTCCCTGGAAATGTGAAAGCCGTATCCCACGTGTACGTCCACATCTCCCCGTCGTACTGTGAGCTGATGTTTACAGTGGGATTATCTTCCACAGAGATGTCCACCGAGGCTAAACGTACATTATCAGAGGCGGTCCCCTTTATTTCAATGCTATTACCGACCTTGAACTGTGAATTGTTACCAGGGGAAGTAATGGTCAACTCAGGAGAAGTCACGTCCACTAGAGTGACATTCATCCAGGAAATTATCTGTCCGCTTTCATCTGTGGACCGTACCTTAATGCTATGAAGCCCAAGACCCGATCCCGTTGTATCCCACAGGTATTCCCACTTGGTCCAGGCGTCTTCATTTCCTTCCGATGTGTCCGCAGCAGTGACCCAATCACCATCATCAATATTAATTTCCACAGCGGTGGTGGTGTAGGGGCTTGTTGCAACTCCCCGAATGGCGACTATCTCATTTAGACCATGGGTCGACTCATCGGAAGGACTAAGAATATTCAGATCGGGTCGTCTGAATAATTTCGCCGTTATATTCACCACCTTCAACGTCCCCATAGCATCCTCGTTGGAGAGAATCGCGTACCAGTTCTTGTCTTCAGGCAATAAATAAGAGATTTCTTCGGACTTACCATCATCCCTGATCTCGTAAGCATCGAAAGTTTCATCCGCGCCGTATTTGACAAAATTCGTTCCGTTGCACATGAAGAAATCAATCTTGGAACCGGAGGGGTCACTAATTTGATAAATATCTTTCGTGAAAAAGTTTTCCCCAGAACATACAGCTTTACTTACGTTATATTCGATATCCATCCTGAATCGTCCCATTGGCGTCTGGTCGGTTGGCCGCGAAACCATGGAGGGAAGATTGAATGCATTCGGCAAAGTGAAAGATTGAGTGTATGAACCGCCGATCTGTGCACCGCTTATTACTGAATCAACCCTCTCATTTCCCCCCTGATCCGGAGGGTCTTCACCAAGTTCCGCCGTTTCGGCAGAGGCCCAGTAATTTCGGACATTCCCAAGCTCGAATCCGGCATACCCGGTTGCATTGGTTGCTCCCCATGTGGTCCAGGTCAATGACTGAGGATCATAATAATTTTCTGTTAATATCCAAATTTGCGCTCCATCAACAGGATTGCCGTCGGCATCCT
>Ga0187827_10003938_pt1 | contig 18673 bp, 16 predicted proteins | sample ETNtaG_39_FD_167969 | JGI IMG/M metagenome (GOLD analysis project Ga0187827, IMG submission 167969) | Marine microbial and viral communities from oxygen minimum zone, Eastern Pacific Ocean - ETNP2014_SV_150_PacBio MetaG (Illumina Assembly) | ecosystem: Environmental > Aquatic > Marine > Hypoxic... | reverse complement strand
GGCGACCATCGCACCCAGGTCAATGACACGAACGTTTCTGAGAGGCAGCTTGCTTTTTTCGCCATAAGCCCGCTGGCGCCGGATAAAATCACTTAACTTTTTGGCTGAATTCTTCACCTGTTCCCCTTAAGTTATTTCATTACTATTATTTCTACCAGTCTTTCGGGCAGACCGAGGATGAGTGAGAAAGCACAACATAAGTACTTACTGATTGCATTGTAATGATTTTTCATGGTTGCCGTCAAAAATACTCGAGACTGATTACACGCCGAAGAAGGTGATGCGGACCAGACTGGAATCGGTTACTAAAAACTTCCGTCGGCAGTGGTTGCCGCGAATACTTGAAAGACAAGTAGTAATACTATATATTAGAATCGGCAGGTCAGATATACTCGAAGGTAATAATATATTATAGTATAGAGTTTAGGAGGAGTTAACATGCCGAAAAAAAGAGTGGGCGAGCTGCTAACAAAGTTCCACCACATGGGGGTATTGGTTAAGAACCTAGACGAAGCAGTTGAATATTTTCAAGCTCTGGGTATAGGGCCATTTGGACCCTCGAATTTAGTTCATACCGACCGGGTAGTTTATGGTAAGTCTGCCCCTGATGTCAAAAATATTGTTAAAGCAACGAAAATAGGGCCAATAGGAATTGAGCTAATTCAACCTGTTTCCGGAGAGTCCCCTCCGAAAAGAATTCTGGAGAGCCGAGGTGAAGGCATTTACCACATCGCCTTCGTGGTGGATGATATCGAAGAAGCGACGTCGATAATGATGGAAGCGGGGTTCAAGGTGATCTACAGTTCAAAAAATGAGGGCGGCGGCGGCATGGCTTTTTTTGACACTGACAGAGTTGGAGGTATTGTTATTGAGTTGGAGGAGCTACCGCCTCACCTTGCTGACGATCCATATTGGGGCATTAAATCATGGTGAATAATAACGCTGGTAGCATTGATTTGACCGGATGTGAATGCCGATAAAGCTATGGCCTCACGGTGGCCGGGCTATCCGCGAAACCCGAGAGAGAGTGAGGGAGCTAGTCCATTACTATACTATCGTCGACGTTTATCGTTTGGCCGGTGGTGTTTCTGGTGTCCTCCGAGGCTAAGAAAACGGCGGTGCGACCGATGTCCTCGGCAGTCTGTTCTCTGCCGAACGGTACCAGTCTTTTCACATATTCTTGAAAGACTTCTTCGGGCGACTGTAACTCCTGATAGTGGGGTGCTTTCTGCAAAAGGGTGGTGGCGCCTTCCCGTCAGGCCGGGGTGTTGATGAGCCCGGGACAGATACAGTTGATATTGAGGTTGTCTCGTTGGCTAACTCCCTAGCCACAGCGATCAGGTGAAGGTTATTATGGCGCCTTTCATCGTGCTATAGGGCATGCAGTAAGGGTCGACGGTTTTCCTGGAGATTGATGACATATTTATGATTTTACCGGCTTTTTGCGCTTTCATATGGGGTACGACCACCCGGCACATATATACTTGCGACTTAAGATTGACCTCATAGGCATCGTCCTAATCGTCATCGGTGAGGTCAACGATACTGAACCACCTTTTGCTGACGACCCCACCTCCCCGGCCGGCGTGGTTGTGGCCGCCACCAATGTTATTGACTAGTATGTCTATCCTGCCGAAGGTATTCAGGGTGTTCCGGACCGGTGTCTGCACCTCGCGGAATTGGATTACATCAGCCTGAACGGGTAGTGCTTTTCGTCCCATTACCCTGACCTTCTGGGCGACCTCTTCCACCTCTGTCAGACTTCGTGAGTAGAGGGTCAGGGCAGCCCCCTCCTCGGCCGGCCCCGGTGATGATGGCTACTTTGCCCTCTAGTTTCATCTTGGTACTTCCTTTCATCCGGTCACCTTTAAGAAGCTTGGTGAATCTATCCATGCCGTTCTGATTTGCCGTCAACGGCCGCTTGTTTTATCCGTGGGCGCCCGACGGCTGTAGCCAGTATCTCGGTCCCCAGGTACAAACGCTCGCCGCATACCATTACGACCCGGTCCTTACGTTCCAGGCGTACTTTTACCTGCCCGGCACCCGCCCGGTGGGCCCGATGCCGGGCCAATCTATCGGCAGTGTTACGGGCATAGCTAGCGGCGTTTTCTAGGCTTTCAAAGTCACGCACGCCAAACGGCAAGTGTACCCGATAGGTACCGTCTATTCCCCGGGGTTGCCCGATCTGGAGGCGCACGTGTTGCACTATCCCACCAACGACGGCCCCGATGGCGTTGGCTACCTCAGCACGTTCCGGGATGCGGACCTTGGTATTTAGCTTTTCGGCTAAACGTCTAAGATAGGTTGTTGCCGGGGCACCAATACCGATAATGGGCCGTTGTAAGGAAAAGGTCACCGCTAGGTTACTCCCGGTCTCAGCATCAAGCGCGCTGCTTACCAGCAGATGCCCCACTTTGTCTTGGCTATCCGGGTAGAGGTGACCTTCCTCGGCTAGGGCGCTTTCCACCAACGCATGCCCGGCCTGGGTTATGACCCGGTTGACGATACGGTTACAGAGCTCTTCTTGGTCAGTGCCTAGCTGCTTGGCCCAGAGTTCGGCGCCCAGCCCGGCGGCCTCTACAGAACCATGACAATATTGCCCAAGCACATGAACGGCATCAGTGGGCGTAAAGGCACTAACGGCCACTAGGCTGTGCTCTATCAGTCCGTCCAGTGAATACCGGAGGTACCCTGGAATCCCTATGTTATCAAATAACTGGGAGACAGAAACAGGCCCGTTACCGAGTTGTTCCCATATTCGCTGCTGGGTTGAACTGAGGCTGTTCAGGCTTAAGTTCAGTGTCCGTTCGCGCATGATAAAATGTCCCGCGTTACTATTAGAAGGCCCGTTCAGTTGTCGCTGGAGTATCTCCACAATCTCGGGGTGTTCCAAGGCTAGAAGGCTCAGTGGTACCACTCGACGAGGCCCGATAATCAGCTTGCCGGAATCATCCACCTGTATCTCGCTGTCTCCGCCCAGACCGGTAGTATGAATATCCGCGGCTTCAACCATAGTCTGCCACCCACCCACCCGGGCTCCTTCTTCATTTAACGTCGGGCAGCCACCGCGTACGGCGGCAATATCGGTAGTGGTGCCCCCCATGTCCATGACGAAGGCATCTTGGACATCGCATAGATGGAGTCCCCCGATGACACTGGCGGCCGGCCCGGAAAGGGTGGTTTCCACCGGTCGTTCCAGGGCGACGTTAGCGTCCATGAGCGACCCATCACCCTTAACTACCATTAAGGGGGCCTGGATACCCTGGGTGGCGAGAAACTGGCGAATTTGGAGGATTAACTGGTGCATTAAAGGTATCAGCCGGGCATTGAGGGCGACGGTCAGCGCCCGGAGCGGGGCATCTAACCGGGTAGTCAGCTCGTGGCCACAGGTCACGGGCACTTCGGTTAAATGCCGTACCAGCCGCTTTACCCGGAGCTCATGTCTCGGGTTGAGGACGCCGAAAAATCCGGAGACAGCAAAAGCGGACACATATGGCGTCTGGGTTAAAATAGCCTGCCGTGCCGCCTTAATGTCCAGAGGGCACTGTTCCTCACTCTTCACCGTGTGACCACCGGGAATAAAGACAATTCGCCTATCGGTCAATCTCTCGAGTCCCATATCCTCAATTGTTTGAGGTTCATAGCCGATAAGGAGCAGACCGATGGGGCTGCCCTTTCCCTCCACAATGGCATTGGTGGCTAAGGTCGAAGATAAAGAGACCAGCTGGATATCTGGTGGCGGGTGCGGTAGCGCTTCCTGCACGGCATTCCGAATCCCGATGGAGAGGTCATGCTTGGTGGTCAAGGCTTTGGCTGTTCCGATTATACCGTGCTTGTCGTCTAACAGCACGGCATCAGTATAGGTGCCACCGGTATCGATACCTAAAAGGACTGACATACTATTTCCGACTTTAACTCCGTATTATAACAGACAATATATTCCTAACGCTATTTGTGTTTGGAAGGTGCGCTCTGCAATGGTAGACCTCATTTATTTACCGGGTCAAATCCGTGTGACCCGCCGTAGTAGGTTTGCGCTATTCTTCTTCATCAGGACTGAATCCGGTGATTTCCCCATCTTGTCGCATTTGGGCCAGGACTTGCTTTCGTTCACTTTTCTTCAAACCGAAGATGTGTATGAGTCGCGTGACAAATCTAAAACTGGCTTCGTACTCCGGGCTTACTAGCTCGACCACTCCCAAGCTTTTGAGTAACTCGGCTTCTTTGGCGCGGTGAACCCGTGCCAGAATCTTGAGCCTGGGATTGATAGCCAAGGCAGCCTTTACGGTAGTCACTACCGCCACGGGGTCAGGAAAAGTCACCACCAGTGCCTTGGCTTTCCTGATGTTCATCCGGTCAAGAACGCGAGCATTGCTGGCATCTCCATAGACACAAGCTATGCCGCTGCGGCACACCTCAGAAACAACCTCAGGGTCAAGCTCGGTGACGGTGTAAGGTATACCGGCATCGTGTAATCCTTGAGCGATATTTCCCCCGACCCTCCCATAGCCGGCAATGATTACCAGCTTCACCTCCTGGGCCAGCTCATAAGCCGGCGAAGCAGAAATCTCTTCGGCTGCCGACTCTTTACCGGTCTTAATCCGGGTGAATTTGGCATATAGCCAGGAAACGGAACTGAGGGATAACGGCGTCAATATCATGGTGATGAGGGCGCTAGCCAGAATTATGGAGTAAAAACTCGTAGAAATGATGCCCATGTTAGTTCCGGCTTGTGCCAGAATGAAGCTAAATTCCCCGATTTGAAAAAGACCGGTACCAGTCAAAAGGGCTATCCGGGCACTATAACCAAATAGCCGAACAATGCCGAAGACCCCCAGGAATTTTATGAGAATAATAAGAGCCACGGTGGCGGCGATGAGTCTCCAGTTCTCAAGGATAAACCTCGGGTCAAGCAGCATACCTAAAGAGACGAAAAACAGGGCGGCGAAAATGTCCCGTAACGGCGTAATTTCCGCCAGAGCGCGGTGACCAAACCTTGACTCGCGGAGTACCAGGCCAATGACAAAGGCGCCAAATACTACCGAAAGTCCGAAAATATAGGTGCTTAGCGCCGCGCCTAGGCACAGTACCATAACCGTCAATAAGAATAACTCGCGAGAGCGAACGCCGCCAATTCGGCCTAACAACCAAGGAAGCACCCACAATCCCAGTACAACCGCCATCCCGATAAAAAAGACCGCTTTGCCTATGGCTAATGCCAAGTCCAGAGGGAGATCCTGGGTCATTCCGCCCAAGAGCGGCATTACCACCACCATCAACACCACGGCAATATCCTGAAGAACCAGCAGGGCAATCATAATCCGCCCATGCACCGCGTCCAATTCGCCTCTTTCCAGTAATATCTTGAGGCATACCATGGTGCTGCTGAGGGAGATAACCAGTCCGAATAAGACAGACTGGGGTGCTGACCACTGGAATAAAGTGACACCCACCAGTAGTCCTAGGCCGAAGGTAATTAGAATTTGAGATAGGCCGCCCCAGAGGCCTACCCTGCCTACCTGTCTCAACTGCGCTACGGATACTTCCAGCCCTAGGGTAAACATCAACAGGGCAACACCCATAGTGGCCGCGGCCTCAATCAATACTAGGTCACTCACCAGGCCGAGAGCGTAAGGACCCACCACGACGCCGATTACAAGGTAACCTAATATCACCGGTTGCCGCAGGCGGTGGGCAACCATTCCCCCCACCAACGCGGCCGCCAGTAAAATGGCAATGCTGATAACCGGGTCTAACTGATGCATGATTATTACCCGAGTGACGTGGTAATCATATTCTATCACGTGCTAGAGGAACTGGTCTAATCCTCCAGATACCGGCACCTTACCGGTCTGCCCGTGCGTGGACATAGCCACTAGGTCGGTATTGACTTCTTCTTCCGCTTAATTTCCTCAGCAGGAGTTTCACCTACGGCGACTTTAAACATAACCTTAGCTCCTTTGGCTATCAGGTCGGCACTAACCTTTTAAGATATTCCATAACGGTGCTCTTCATTGATTCTAGTTTACGGTCAGTGTATGGGATCGAAATGGTTTCTCTCCCACTGACAGGATTAACATCGTGTTTCAGTGTGGTAATTATTTGGGAAAAGGTAAACTTCCACTTGTATCTTTGGTGACAGTCTGGATACTAGTCCCTCGGCATAGTGCAGGGCGGCCTCACTTACTTCAGCACCATCCAGCGGAACAAGTATGCTCTCAGATATCTTTTACCTCCTTTTACTTTGGAGTGAGATATCCGCATATAGCACGGGTATTAATATCAGATATCGGGTACCGCCGGTTCTGGCACGCACTAGCTAATCTGGCGCCGTGCACTTGGTGGCCATGACCTCGGAGATTTCACTTCCGGCTTTCCCTTGAGTAGTGACTCAATTTGCTGGTACAGTCTGGTCTGGGTTTCCGAGTTGGCTCACTGCTCCCAGTCTTCAATACTGCGCCAGGTACTCAGGACTACGATGTTTGACCTGTTTTTCAGATTGGCGATGGTCTCGCCGCCAATATAACCCCGGAAATGAGTGACGGCGGCTACCTTGAGCTTAACCAGCAGCGCAGATAGGTCCTTCCCGCTTTTGGCTTAATGTTCTATCATTACCTTGATCATCTCCGCCCTCCTTAAGCTATTCTCTCCCTTTGTAAATTTTTCATATCCTCTTCTCAAGATTGGAGGGTACTAGCCATGCTTGATACAAAAGTGTTTACTTCAGAGCGAGGATTACTTTTTCAGTAACCTCCATACCAACCCTGAACTGTCCCTCTATGGAAGAAGCCCCGATATGAGGTGTGACAATCACATTGTCCAGACCGATAAGGGGGTTGTCCATACCAGGTGGCTCATTAGCAAATACATCGACCGCGGCCGCGGCTACTTTCCCGGTCTTTATCGCTTCGGCCAGAGCGTTTTCATCAACGATACCACCACGAGCACAGTTAATAAGAATTACACCATCCTTCATCTTTTTTAATTGTGGCTCCCCGATTAACATGGTGCTTTCGCCGGTTTTCGGTAAGTGCAGGCTGATATAGTCGGTACGGGCCAGTAATTCGTCAAGAGGTACTACCTCTATACCGAGCTCTTTAATGGCGTCAGGGACGGTAAGGAGGTCCCTCTTGGTGGCGATGACATCCATGCCTATGGATTTGGCAATATGAGCGAGAGATTGGCCGATGTTACCCACACCAATAATGCCCAGTACTTTCCCGACTACTTCACACCCGATGCACTCTTTCTTCAGCCATTGTCCGTTCTTTAGTGCAACATTAGCCATGGATATCTTTCGTGAAGTGGCAAATATCAAGCCCATGGCCAATTCGGCGACCGCCTGGCTGGAGGCATTGGGGGTACTGACTACCGTGATTCCTTTCGCTTCGGCGGCTTCGCAGTCGATATTATCCAGCCCGACACCCCCTCGGCCGATAACCTTAAGATTATTGCCCGCGGCGATAACCCGTTGGGTAACTTTGGTGGCACTCCTGACAATGATGGCATCGTATGGGGGAATCACGTTTACCAATTCGTCCTCGGGCAGGCCGGTCTTCACCTCGACTTCATGGCCGGCATTCTGTAATTTCTCTACTGCCTCTCTGGCGATAGCATCAGTTACCAGAACCTTTCCTATTTTGTTTACCTCCTTTCCAGACACTCATCGATATTGGCCAGTAATTCATTCAACTGGTCTAGAGTACAATCACCCATATGAGCAATCCGGAACGTCTTGTCCTTCAGCTTACCATAACCGTTGCCGATGGTGGCGTCTCTGGCTGCCAATGCCTTGTTTAAGGATGTAATGTCTATACCACGATTATTGGTTACCGTGGTGAGGGTAACGGATTCATAGCCTTCCTCCGGGAACAGGGCAAAGTTTTGCCTAGCCCAATTACGGCAGCGGTTAGCCATCTCCTGGTGGCGAGTGAACCTGTTTTCTAGTCCTTCCCGGAATATCCGGTCCAGCTGCACATTAAGGGCATAGATATGGGAGACGCTCGGTGTGCATGGTGTATTATCTTTCTCGTGGTATTCCCTAAAAGCCTGAAAGTCGAAATAAAATCCCTTGCCTTTCATATCGGCGGAGCGCTCCATAGCTCGCTGGCTTACGGTAAAGACGCAGAGGCCAGGGGGTAGGGCAAAGGCTTTTTGCGTCCCGGCCAGGCACACGTCGAGCCCTAATTTATCTACTTCGATTTTGACTGCGGTCATACTGGAAACGGCATCTACCGCCAGCATGATATCGGGATACTTTTTTACCACTTCTGCTACCGCGGCCAGCGGGTTCATAATCCCGGTGGATGTCTCATTATGAACGAGAGCCACCAAGTCATACTTGCCGGTAGCTAGGGCGGCATCAACTTGCTCGGGTCTAACGGCTTTGCCCCACTCGATATCAATAGTGTCCCCTGCCTTGCTACATTCCTGAACAATCCCGTGCCATCGTTGAGAGAAGGCCCCGCAGACTATGGTTAGGCATCTTTTAGCCACCAGGTTTCTAATTGACCCTTCCATTATCCCAGTGGCCGATGAAGTTGATAAGAAAACAGGATTAGCGGTATACAGGAGCTCCTGCAGTTTTGGCTGTACCCCGGCGTAAAGTTCTTTGAACTCGCTACTTCGATGCCCGATCATCGGTGTCCCCATTGCCTGAAGAATTTCCGGCTCTACTTCCACGGGACCCGGTATAAAGAGACGTTTATGTTTCATCAGAATCACTTCTTATTATACTTATCTTCTTCCTAGGAGTATGTTATCGATCCTGTTCAAGAGGCTAGCATTCAGGACTACCGGCGAGCGTCAGCCGCTCCTCGCCGGTGCTTCTGGAATGGCAAACGGAAAAGGCGATGCTGGTACTACGTTTCCTGGTCGTTCTGATGATTGTCGGGGGCGTAGTCCTTATCTATCTGAGATGAGAGGGTGGCCTCTTATAAAATATCAGACCGTCTCGAAAGCCAACAGCTCTAGCTAACCTTCCTATCCTTATTCACTTTGTTGACGGCGGCCAGGGCGGCGCTTCTCAGGAAACCATCGTCGCCGGTGAGGGCGATAAACTGGAACCCCTGGGTGATGCGCTCATTAACTGCCTCGGCGCTGCCTACTTGGATACCCCCGGCGACACCGTGTTTCTTGCCTGATGCTAGGATCTGACTCACCGCCGCCACATGTTTGGGGTTAGTATTGTCCAGTCCTGGCTTGAGGCCTAACGAGATAGCCAGGTCAGAGGGGCCGATAAAGAAGCCGTCAATTCCCTCCACGGAAAGGATTTCATCCACGTGGTTCACAGCGTCAATATGCTCTATCTGCACGATGAGAGGGATTTCCTCGTTGGCGTGCTCAAAGTAGTCCACCCCACCATAAAGACGGACGCGTGGGCCGCCGTAGCTCCGGTTACCGAGTGGGGGATACCTGGTGGCTTTTACCGCACTGATGGCCTCCTCCCGGCTGTTCACCATGGGAATCACTAGGCCGTAGGCGCCAGCGTCCAAAGCGCGTTTGATTGACATCGGGTCGTTCCAGGGTACCCTGATAATAGGTACGGTATCGGTGGTGGAGATGGCCTGGACAATGGACTGCGTGGTGCCGATGTCAATGGACCCGTGCTCGGTGTCAATCACCACCCAGTCAAAACCCAGGTGGGCGATAATCTCGGCGGCGATAGGGCTGCCCAGCACCAGCCAGGTCCCCACGGCCGCTTCCCCGTTACGCCATAGCTCTTTTACCCGGTTCTTTTTCAACTCGGTCTCCTTTCGTTTCAGCTTTTAATATCGGTCAGGAATTTCTTCAGCTTGGACTGGAATTCCGGTCTGTCCCATACCTCTCGATTGACCAGGCCTTCCGGGACTTCCCCGCCCATAATCTGCGAAATCTGCCGGTGGATTATCTCCCACACGCTGTTCAGGAACTCATCGGTGAAGGCCATGGCGTGGGCGGTGGCGATGACATTGTCCAGCTTGAGCAAAGGATTGTCCGGCGGCGTTGGCTCCTGCTCAAAAACGTCAATGGCTGCTCCCTTTATCCACTCTTCCTGCAGTGCCTGGGTCAGGGCCGCTTCGTCAACAATTGGTCCCCGCGCCGTGTTTATCAGGAAGGCTGTTTCTTTCATCTTCTTCAGTTCCTTTTTCCCGATCAAGCCGCGGGTCTTCTCGTTCAGCGGACAGCTGATATTCAGGAAGTCGGATTCGGTCAGCACGGTGTCCATACCCACCAGCCTGACATCAACATCGGCCAGCGTATCCGGTTTTAGATACGGGTCATAGGCAATATGCTTCATGCCGAAGGGTCGGGCCAGCCGAAACATCTCGTGGCCGATGTTACCCACGCCCAGGGAGCCCAGTGTCTTGCCAGTCAGTCCGTGGCCGTGGTATTTGGAGACGTCCCCCCACCTCCCTCTGCTGGTCAGCTGGTGCTTGACCAGGAGCCGTGTGCTTAAGGCCAAGATGAAGGTAATGATAGCGATGGCCAGCGGACGGCGAACGGCATCGGGGGTGATGCATAGCATCACGCCGGCATCAGTCAGGGCGGGCACATCCACTCGGTCGTAGCCGACACCGTTACGGTGGAGGGAAAGGAGTCGGTCGTTCCCGAGGAAACTACCGGCGGTCCATTTGGTTAGACTACGGGTAATGATGATATCAAAGCTCTTTATCTGCTCCGAAGGTAATTCCGGCAGAAACTCCGGGAATAGCTCTTGTTCCGTGCCAGGTATCTCCTTGACCAGCTTCAGCCCAGGGGCGGACAGCGCGAAATTTCCGTCCTTGTCCAAAAAATCCCTGGTAAATCCGATTCTGGTTACCTGGCTCACGCTATCCTACCTCCTACTTCGGTTGATTTTTCCGGGGAAGGGAGATTGGTCCTCGGCGATTCGGCTCTGACTCATCAGGGAACACCTCAAGTTGTCGTGATGGTTTAAAAAAGTCTACGGTTCTTGGCATTTTACATCAGAATGCCGGTACATTACAAACCCGGATACCACAGAGCGCTTCACAAGGACACCGGAGGTTCATCTCTGGCCTGGTTGGAGATATGCGAAACTCTTCCCAAAGCTAATTCGTAGCTAAGCTTAATACTATCTTATGCCAATAAAATTACTCCTTCCCCCCAAGCTAACCTGATTCCGGGGCCAAAACAAACCACCAGGATGACGTTCTCTTTGGAATCGGAGTTTCGCAGCTGGGCCAAATTTAACAGGAGTGTATTGGCAATGCTGGCTCCCCGAGTTGGGCTCGAACCAACAACCTGGAGGTTAGTAGCCACGGATAAAAAGGTGCGCCGGATTTTACGTCTGAAAGTTAGGCTTGGGATCATGAGGTAACAAAGGAACATTATTTGTCCCTTTGTTTATACATTTGGCAGAGATACTGCACTTTTAGCCAACTTGTTTAAGTTACGGTGCTACCGTGTTCGTATCTTCTACTAGACTGAACCAATGCACGACTGTGGGTGGTCTATAGGCCATGTCGTGTTCTTGCCGTCTGATGCGGATAACTAATCTAACTGATCCATTTCTTCTGCTGTTAACTTCCAACTAGCCGCAGCAACATTAGCTGAGACCTGTTCGGGACTTGATGCTCCAGCAATGACCGCACTCACCCACGAATGGGAGAGCAGCCAAGCGATGGCTAGTTCTCCTATAGTATGGTTATGGTCCGCCGAAAATTTTTGTAGTCTCTCAACCTCATCGAAGTTAGCGTCAGACAAGAGCGAGGTATACCCCGGCATTAACGCTAGTCCGGCGAACAACCGTGCTCTAGCTGTAACATCTGAGAAGGATGCTGGTCGTGCTGGTTGTCGGGAACCCAGACGAGTTCCAGCTGGTGCTGGTTTCCCTCGCTGGTATCTGCCGGTAAGGAATCCTGCAGCGAGCGGCCCCCAGGGTACCACGCCAATTCCATACGCCTGACAGCAGGGCACCATTTCTGACTCAATATGCCGGTCAAGCAGGTTATATTGTGATTGAACAGCCACGAAGGACTCCAGGTTGTTCGCTTTGGAAGTCCACGCAGCTTCGCAAAGCTGCCACGCAGCAAAGTTGGAACAACCAATATATCGGACCTTTCCGGCTCGCACCAAGTCATCTAAGGTTCGTAGCGTCTCCTCAATAGGAGTTGTTGGGTCAGGCCAGTGAATATAATAAAGGTCAATATAATCTGTACCCAGACGCTTTAAGCTAGCATTAATGGCCCCCATCACGTGATAGCGCGATCCCCCATAATCATTCGGCTGCTCACCTGTGGGGATCCCGAATTTAGTAGCAATGATAGTCTTTAAACGTTTACCCTTTATTGCTTTACCGACTAACTCCTCGGAATGCCCCGCATCATACACATCAGCAGTATCAATAAAATTAATACCTAGATCTAGGGCGTGGGCAATAACAGATATTGACTCTTGTTCACTACGCCCCCTCTCTAAACCGAAACCTAGGGTTCCTAAGCTGACTTCCGAGACCTTAAGTCCAGATTTTCCTAACCTTCGATATTCCATTAAAACCCCATTTTTATTTTTTAACTGCGGTCCCATTTTCACACTTATAGCTTAGCAGGTCAAGAGCTAACAAGTCCTGGAACCGCTGATACGCAATATGGACTAATTACAAATATCATAAATTACCTCTTCTGCTGTGAACTTCGGAAAAGGTGTAAAACCTATGGCTTACATGCGCCAAGCTGAACAATTCATCGGAATGTTGAGTGTGGAAAAAGGAAGCTATATATGGCGTTCTCTTATCATTTATCAAACTGGACGGCATACCAGTTTTTAGATAAACTAGGTTAAATATAGTAATTAAGAAAGGAGGAAGGGTAAAACGGTTATGATTATCGACTTTGAGCATCACATTTATCTGCCAGAGCAGACAGTATCGGGGAAGAGTAAGTCCGGTAAGATGACCGAGCGACACTGGGAAGAAAAAGACAAATTAAGAATCCGTATTTTTAAGGATGCTTCGGATGTTGACCGGTATCGGCAGTTTATGGATGATGCAGGTATAGACATGGCGGTACTTACGGCTAATAGCTTTACGGGCGGCCTTGCACAAATGAAAAGGTGGAACAACTTCTGTGCCGAAATTGTAAAAGATAACCCGTCCCGGTTTGTGGGTTTTGCCTGTGTTCCTCCCCTTGGCGGTAAACCAGCTTTAGAAGAACTGGAAAGGGCGGTTAAGGAACTGGGAATGAAGGGGGTGCATATATGGACAAGAAGCGATGGGTGTCATCTTGATGACAGAGAAATGTGGTCTTTTTATGCCAAAGTAGCGGAACTTAATGTGCCTATTGATGTCCATGTGACCCTCGAGCCATCAGGACTGGATGCCATACACTCCAGTTACGGGCTGTACTACGTTCTGGCGCGGGAATTCGATATGGCGATATCAACGTTGCGGCTCTGCCTTGGCGGCGTATTAGAAGATTTTCCGGACCTCGTATTTATCATAAATCACCTTGGTGGTGGTGTGTCATCGGTAATTGACCGCCTTGATGCCTACATGGACTATTTAGGTTCTGGCTGGGATAGTTTTTATCTGGGCAGACCTTTGATAAGCCGTCCCTGGAAAGAATACTGGGATAAGCTGTACTTCAACGTCGCCGGTCGGGAAGTGGGAATTGTCTCCTTGAAGTGCGCCCTGAATAATATCAAGCCGGAAAGGCTCGTATTTGGCACTGACTGGCCATTTAACTATGATTACAGGCCTCAAGCGGTGAAAAGTTTTACCGAGGCAATAAGAAAACTTGATTTACCGGCAGGTTCAGCAGAAGCAATACTGGGTGGTACGGCCACTAGGATATTGGGTCTTGATATCAGCTAGCTGCCATGATTTTAACTGAACGTTGCTTAATTATGCTCCTTCTGTCAAAGTAATTCTTGCGGGATTACCGGCAACAGTAAGTAGGACTGGTATTTTGCGTTGTGGTAAACCGTGTGTTTGGTCTCCTTCATATTGAGAAGGTGATAATGGATTTCCCGGAAATGCTCTAGGCCTTCGTAGGGAGCGTCCTGGCCCTTGATTATCAACTGCATCCTTTGACCAGCTTGAATAGTCAGTCTTGGGCATTGTTCAGTGCCTCAATTTCTAAAAAGAAGTCCTTTTGGTTATGGCTAATTATATACCCCCTCTTGCCTTGTCAACAAGATATTACCTTTTTGGAGTGCTTTATCGATTTGTCCATAGCGAGGTGAGGGTGTAACAAAATAGCGTAAAGTACACCACCTACACGCGCGCCATAGTGCCTCGCACCCAAAGCACATTGCTTCCTTGTTCTCGATAGTCCTTGCATTATAAACTAACTGACTTTGTATTTCGGTTGGGATACTAGGTCGTGCCAATTTGCAGTCATATCTACTACTCTCCCGAAGTATTTTCAGTGTAGCCTTAGGCTATTCTGGTCTCTCAGCAATGACGCTTGCTAAGGCCCCGATCTTTTCTATCTCGACCTCTACCTTATCGCCGACTTTAAGGGCATCTTTGGAGCCCCCCGGCGTCCCGGTCGCGATGATATCCCCTGGGTCCAGCGTGATATAATGGGTAATAAACTCTATTACCTGAGGAATCTTGTGAAACATCTCGCTGGTGAAAGCATCCTGCGTAGTCTGCCCGTTAACACGTACTACCAAGCGCAGGTTATGCGGGTCTTCGATTTCATCTTTCGTGGTTAAGCAGGGACCCATTGGCAGTGAGCTATCAAAAGCTTTGACCCGGAACCAGTCAACCATGCCCGGTCTAATGGTTTTGCCAAGGTCACGCGCGGACATATCATTCACAATAGTGTAACCGGTGATGACATCGTATGCCTTGTCCGCGGGGACATGGTGGCAGCACTTGCCGATTACCACGGCCAGTTCACCTTCGAAGATAAAATTATCGCTCTCAGGAACTTTAAAGACTTTATCACCAGGTCCCACTACCGGATGTATGCCTGGTTTAATAAAGACATATGGTTTTTCCGGCAGGTCGGGATTACCGCCTTCGGCCGCGTGTGCTTGATAATTAAGTGCTAGACATAGAATCTTTGACGGTCGTGGCACGGGTGCGCGTAGCTGGATTTTCTTTAAATCATGAGATAGCAGGGTACTAGAGGTCATGCTCACTTTTCCAATTTTTTTAAGCTGGCGCTGGCACCATTCGGCAACTGTACCTGCCGCCCGTATCGCTGTATCCCCCTCATTTAGAAACGACATCATATCCGAGGGTAGGATAGGTATATCAGTGCGGGTGTCTTTCTCACAAGCATCCCTTGCCAGTGCTAGGTCAACAACTTTATCAGAAATCAAAACACCCAGTCTATCACGACTTGGAGTGGGTTCATAAGTTACCAGCCTCATTTTACTTCTGCTCTTCCTTACTTATTATTTGGATTATCGATAATTTGTAGACGTACTACTGGATTTATTAAGTTGAAGTGGGCTTCTTATCTATTCCTTAAGAGATATAGCGTTTTTAGGGCAGACGTAATAACAGGTGCGGCATCCTTCACAATAGCTGTCGTCAACTCGGGCTTTATTGTCAACCATACTAATCGCGTTGTTGTAGCATGACTCGATGCAAATCATGCAGGCGTTACATAAATTATCGTTGACAACGGGTTGCCACTGCGGGATACTGCGGGCGTTTTTGGCCCCCACCAGTTTTAGGGTACCCTGAAAGTCACTCACTCTCTTGTATCCCTTACGGTCCATCCAGTCGCTCATCTCTTTCAAGATACGTCCTCCGGCGCCTACCCCTTCTAGGATAACTTGAACGCATATCTGGGCCGCGTCAGCACCAGCCATGATGTAGCCGATGATATCGGCTCCGGACCTTCCTCCTCCCGAGGCAATAATCGGCACGGTTACCGGAGGAGAATTGGGGAATCCCACGGTGGGGCTTCCATTCACGTAGTTGATGGGCTGGTCAGCGTGGCGCATGCGGAAGACAAAGCCGGTCATTATTGGCGCCGACCAAGGGCCGCCAATGCCTGGTCCTCTCCAGACAGGTTCTTTCTCGTTCTCAATATCGATGGGAATTGATATCCAGCGAGTCACCGGTACCACGCCATCCGCTCCTGCCTCTTGGGCGAAAGCTGACATGCCGACCGTATCGCAGCAGTCAGCCGGGATTTTAGGGAATATGGGGAGATTGGATGCTTGTTTTGAAGCCTTAATCGGCATTTCCAGGTACTTATGTGGGTCAATGGTAATAAAGCGGCCGGGTTCGGTGGCCGGGCTTGGGCCGGTGTGAAGCTCGATGGCATCTACACCGGCTTCTGTCATGGCTTTGGCTTCTGCCGTCCATACTTCCTCATCAGATAATCGGGCTCCGCACCATCCCGTACTGGCGATTACCGTGCAGTCATAATCCTTGGCCGTGCGCGTTATCTTATATACTTCTTCGGTGTATTCCTCCAGTGTAGGCATTACGGCCGCACCTCCGAACCCCGGTGGTATATTTTTATGTACCCGCTGCGCTGGTGACCCTGTCGACTGAAAGGAATACAGGGATTTCTTATAGTTCTTATTGGCACTGTAGATTCTCCAGAACCCTCTTGAAGACTCCTTATGCTCATCCAGATGAGTTCGGTGAAGGCTACGGACGACGATACCTCCAAAACCAGCCTTCATGCAATCAAGTGATGTCTGGAAATTCTGTGTATTTGGACCGGCACCGACAATTAACGGGTTCTTGAGCCTGATATCAGAAAACTCCACACTCAGGTCTGCCATCTTTCTTTTTCCTCCTCTTTCATATTTTCCAGTTGACAGTGTTATTTAACTAAAACCAGTCAGTAGATTCATCAGTATAACTGGAACGGGAGCCATAAAACTATATCCGGAAAAACCACACACAGTGTCAGTAGGATGAGTACTGCGGGGTAAAAAGGTACTGCTGCGCTGGCTATAGTAAATATAGAATATTTGGGAACCACGGCATGTAGAGAGAAAAGGTTTAAGCCGAAAGGTGGTGTAACCAGACCAAGCTCATTCACTACCACCATGATGACCCCAAACCAGATGAAGTTAAAGCCCAGCATGGTGAGGATGGGGGCCACAAAGGCAAGGCTCAGTAACATTATGGAGATACCTTCCATAATAAAACCGAGTAAGATGTATATAAAAAATATGACGCTCAATATGCCATATTTACCTAATGGCAGGCTTGCCATGAAGGCGGCTAATGCGTCGGTAGTTCCCAGATAATTGAAAACATAGCCCATAATTTTAACGATGAAGATGAGAGGCATCAACATGGCGGCAGTCTTAACCGCAGTCAGGGCACTTTCTTTGACAATGGTTAAGTTTAACTTCCTGAATACTAGGCTTAATATTATACTGAGAAAACCACCCAGTGCTGCGGCCTCAGTGGGAGTCATAATACCACCAAAAATCGACCCTAGTGTTACGGCCAGGATAAACAACGCTGGAGTAATGTCTAGGAAGCCGGCTAGTTTCTCTTTGAAGCTGTATTTTACTTTCGGCGGGCACAAGTCAGGTCTAACCGTGGCCATGATGATAACGGTAATAAGGTAGAGCAACATTAGGATTATTCCCGGTATCAGCCCGGCGGCAAAAAGGCGAGGTATTGATAGCCCCATGTAAGCGCCATAACCAATGAGAATTACGCTGGGCGGAATCAGCACACTGAGCGTACCCCCCATCACTACGCTGCCTATGGCTAATCTAGGCTTATATCCAAGTCTTTCCATTTCAGGTAGTACCGAAGTGCCAAAGGCCGCTACCGAAGCTATGCTGGAGCCGGATATGGCGCCGAAGACACCGCTGGCCAGAAGGCTGGAAGCTGCCATTCCGCCGGGTAGAAAGGAAATGATTCTGTCAGCTCCCCTGAAGAGCAGTCGTATCACGCCGCTGTGGGCAAGCATCGCTCCCATGAAAATGAAAAGCGGTACCGCGGTCAGTGTGAAACTATTCACCCAGTTCCACATCGACAGAGCAAAGTGCTCGGAACCTTGATTTAAAAACAGTATTAAACCCACCAGTGCTCCCGCACCAATGGCGGCAAATATCTCTGTTCCAATTGCTAGAAGAAACAGCATAATGCCAATAATTATGATGGCCTGAAGGCCCAGACCCATTCCTGCTTCATCCATCGAGGCCCTTCCAATCAGCAGCTTGAAATTCGCTGCGCTCTACCAGGTGACGGCCTATGACGCACAGTATATATGCAGAAAGCAGAACAAAGCCGAAGGGTATAAACAGCTGAGGCCATATCAGTGGCACCCGTAGCCACGAGTTAGATATCAAGTTATACTGTATGGTTCGTCCGATAAGGGTAAACGATCCTATGGTAGCCATGACAGTAAAAACTAACGACGCGGTCAGAGTGAAGAACCTCAGCCAGTACTGCGCTTTCGCTGGTAGCCGGCTTACTAAAGCCTCAACCCGTACGTGTCCCCCTTCACGCCAGCGGTAGGCTAGGCCCATAGCTACCACTGCTACCAGCATATAGGCGGTAATTTCATCGGCAATCATGGGGGCGTTATTGAATACGTATCTTAAAGTTATCTCAAACATGGTTAGAAACAATATGATTACGATAAGAATAGCACCTACGTGTCCGCCGATGAAAACGATCCGGTCAATAAGATTATCCAGGAAACTTAGTAGTTTTCTCACGTGTACTTGTCACCTCGCATTTCTGCGCTTGCGCCTTGAGAATGCTGATTATTTGTTGCCG
>Ga0187827_10003934_pt1 | contig 18682 bp, 17 predicted proteins | sample ETNtaG_39_FD_167969 | JGI IMG/M metagenome (GOLD analysis project Ga0187827, IMG submission 167969) | Marine microbial and viral communities from oxygen minimum zone, Eastern Pacific Ocean - ETNP2014_SV_150_PacBio MetaG (Illumina Assembly) | ecosystem: Environmental > Aquatic > Marine > Hypoxic... | reverse complement strand
GTCCTATGAGCGGACCATTCCGGTACCGAGTAAGGAGATAGCGATCAAGGATATGGGGGAGATAGCGGCCTTGTTCCATAAGGAGCACGAGAGGGCTTACGGGCACTGCGCCCCTAATGAGCCGGTAGAAGTAGCCAACCTGAAGCTATCCGCCACCGGGATCATACCCAAACCCAAGCTTAAGGACTTGAAGAGAGGTGAATCAACTCCCGAAGCAGCGCTACTAACCACTCGGCAGGTATACTTCTCTGAAACTGAGGGTTTTGTCGAATGCTCTGTCTACGATAGATACAAGCTCAGGCAGGGTAATGCAATAAAGAGCCCGGCGATAGTGGAGGATAAGGACGCGACGACGGTAATCCATCCGGGTTACCAAGTTGAAGTCGGCAGATACGGAAATATGATACTTACCCCGGGATCAGGGGAGACGACGAAACCACGATAACCTCTGCTTAACGAGGAGAACATTATTTATAAGAACCATTCTTATTAACAATGCCTTTGCGATGGGAAACCCCTAAGGTATTTTACGGCTGGTGGATTGTTGTCGCGTCTTTCCTTATTGCCACATACGCAGGTGGAGTGGCGTTTTACGGTTTCACCGCTTTTTTGAGCCTATAGCCAACGAGACGGGCTGGAGCTACACGCAAATCTCACTAGCGGCCTCAATACGCGGCCTGGAGATGAGCCTGCTTTCGCCACTGGTGGGTATTCTGGCTGACCGCTGGGGGCCCAAAAGGCTGGTATTCAGCGGTGTGTTTGTTATGGTAGCCGGTCTACTTCTCCTCGGTACCGCCCAGTCCCTGACCATGTTTTACTTGGCCTTCGCACTACTTGCCCTAGGAGCGAGTACTTGCTCGGTAACCGTGCTAATGACAGCCGTGACTAACTGGTTTCGGAGTAAGATGGGTCTAGCCAGCGGTATCGCCATCTGTGGCTTCGGCTTCAGTGGTCTACTTATCCCAGTAGTAGTGAATCTCATTACTGTTTATGACTGGCGCATGGCAGTAAATATCCTTGCCCTGGGTATGCTGTTTCTGCTTTTACCGCTGTCGCTCTTTTTGCGCCACCACCCCGAGCAATATGGTTACTTTCCCGATGGTCGGAAACCAAGCGCCGCAGCCAGCCTTGACGAGCTGGGGGCCAAGCAGGTTAACGAGGCCGAGATAAGAGTAAAGCCGGCGCTTAAGAGTGGTGCGCTCTGGCGGCTGGCACTATCACGAATGTATCAAATGATGGTGGTGGGAGCCGTAAGCACTCACATAATGCCCTATCTCAGCAGTATCGGCATTAGCCGGTCACGCTCCAGCTTGGTTGCAATGCTAATCCCGCTGATAAGCGTTTTTGGTCGCCTTGGTTTTGGCTTATTGGGGGACAAATTCAATAAACGACTGGTGGCGTCCGCGAGCTTCGTTTTGATAGGTGCTGGCGCACTCTGTCTGGCATATATCTCCTTGACGAATATCTGGTTGATCGTTCTTTTCCTCGTATTAATGGGTACCGGTTACGGGGGTACCAACGGAATCCTGCCACCGCTGGGGAGAGAGTACTTTGGCAGGACCCATTTCGGAAGCATCTACGGACTAATGGAAGGTATTGGTACTATCGGAGGCATAATCGGCCCGGCCATAGCCGGGTGGGCCTATGATAACTGAAACAGTTACTATACCGTCTGGTTATGGCTGGCTGGCTTAATGGTCGTTCCCGTAATCTCGGTCTTCACCATCACTCCCATCGAGAATACGGATACTAAAAATCAATCGTGATATAATCATAGCGTCTCTGATTTAACCGAGCATTAAGTCGGGCAGTTACTTTACTTGGTTTCGCCAAAAAGACCAGATAAACCAGAGCAAAAACAGATAGGCCGTCAGGCTGGAGATCACGATAAGAGTACCTATTATTTTACTCGGAAGCGGGGCCGCTTCCGACGAGGGAATAAAGTTAATGTAATGGGAGACGCCGGCTATAAGACCCGCCGTAGCCACCGCCACCACTCCGATTAGTACTGGCTGGCGTTTCAGCTTTTGCAGACTGGGCCTGATGGTGAGATAGACAACCAGGGCATCAGCGCTCAGCAGGGCAAAGATAAGAGGGATGAAAATGACCATGGTCCCTGAAGTCGGGATAACGATAATCTGCCAGAAGGCACGGATGATTACGGCACTGGTGGCCAGCGTAAAGGACGCGATAATCCCTATTTTCAGGTACCAGTAATTCATAATGTCTTACCGCCAGACGGGTCTAACGGTACTGGTACATACTAGCATCACGCGGGATAATTATCAATTAAATATTAATGGGCCAGAGCTGATACCTCCGGTGACCATATCTTATCAAGATGGCTAGCGGCTCGGAAGTTATCTGGAACACGGTATTGGTAATTTACCCGTTAAGCCGGTCCCTTTTTCTTGAATCGATAATATACATACCATAACCCAACTTGTGCAAAGCCCGTAGATTCATTTCTCCACCTGTTTAATGATAGCCGCACCCGGCTTTTTAGTTTAAACGCCATCCAGAGACGGGTGTTCTTTCATCACAAACCAGCCGACCGGATCTTTAAGAAATTCGTAGTAGTCAAGCAGCACTATGTGGTGTTCTCTCTCTTCGGCCGCCACGGTCTCGTAAAAGCCCCGCTCAGCGTCGTGGGTGGCTTCTTTACGCTGACCTTGATAGAAATCATGGGACCTTTTTTCCATATCCATAGCGGTTTGCACCGCTTGGAGCTCAGTGTCACCCATTTTTACCCAAGCACCTGTCTCCTCGGCTATCCTAGCAAATACGCTTCTAAGTCTTCTACCTTTGTCGGGCTGAAAATCGGTCACCGGCCAAGCCTTCTGGTTTCGTATGGCATTGTATATCTCTTCAAACTTCCGGCAGTGAATGTCCTCCTCCGCAGCTAATGATTCCAGTAGTTTCTTCCCCAGTTCATTACTGCTTTCCTGGCTAGCTTTCCGGTAGTATTTCTGGCCATTAATTTCCATCTGGATGGCAATTTGAAGTGCTTCCAAGGTTCTGGCCTGTTCGGCAGTCATATTTGCTCTCCATTAACTCAAAGATCGGGAAGCGAAACGGCAGAGAGGTAACAGGCTATCTACTAGCCTTCTCCTTCTTCTTGGATGAGACTGATATCTTCTTGGGCTTGACCTCCGAGGCTTTGGGAAGACTAATCTCCAGGATCCCGTCCTCGTAACTAGCAGCAATCTTCTTGGCGTCTACATTAGACGGCAGGGCTATTGAGCGTGAGAAACTACCGTAAGAACACTCACAGCAGTAATAGTCTTCCTCTTTGACCTCGCTCTCGGTCTTCTTCTCTCCTTTTATGGTCAGGGTGTTATCCACCACTGAGATATCCATATCCTCCTCTTTTATCCCGGGGAGTTCCGCCTTCACCACAAACTTACCTTCTTTTTCAAACACCTCTACGGCCGGTGCCCACCCCATCTCCAGTGACGGGATACGCCGCCACACTGCGGGTAGCCACGACCGGTCAAAAACATCTTCAAAGTGCTGTTCTATGTTCTCCAACTCCCGAAACGGCCTCCAGGGAATCAGTCCTTTTCCTGATCTCCATCTTTGCATTACCATAGCTTACCTCCTTCTGTTTATTAGCTCAACCAAGATCCCGCCTCCCAAACCTCCAAGTTACCTGTTGACTAACCGGGCACCTAATATCTTTTATAAAAGTTAAGAAGTACCGCGGTACTGCTCCGGAGCCTCAGGAACTGGACCCTCTCGTCCCGCGTAGGTGGCGTCCGGCCACGAATTGTAGAATTCCTCATCAGCGCCGCAGAACTTACAGACACCACGACTGGTAGTGCCTCTAGCCTCCTCAATTATCCAGTAATGCCAGCATTCCTTTTTTACTGCCGGCTTTTCCGGCACTTCTCTGATCTTATGTCCCATCCGGCACCTCCTCTCCTTAAGTTCATATTATTTTAGACCGGGAGATAACTTCTGTCTGTGACTTTTATCCCATTAGCTACCCCCGCCTTTCCGCCGTTTCTCCAGATGCTTCCTTATTATTTCTTTTACAGAAGGCCGTACAAATACTATAATTGAAGGAATAAATAAAAGGGATAAAAGTCACAGACAACGGCCGCACAAATGCTATAATTGAGGGAATAAATAAGAGGGAGGTAACCCATGGGCAATACTCAGGAGAATTTAAAAGCAGCGTTCGCCGGGGAAAGCCAGGCTAACCGCCGCTACCTATACTCTGCCGAGCAAGCGGATAAAGACGGGCATCGACAGATCGCCAGGCTATTCCGAGCCATTGCCGAGGCGGAGACGGTCCACGCCCGCAACCACATTAGAACTCTGGGAGAAATCAAATCGACTAAAGAAAACCTTGAAGCGGCCATCGGCGGGGAACTTTATGAATTCACCACCATGTACCCCGAATTTATCGAACAGGCTAAAGCGGAAGGAAGCAAGGGTGCTGAGGTGGTCCTGGATTACGCCAATAAGGTCGAGAAAATCCATCACACCCTGTACGGGAAAGCTCTCAATGCTCTGGAAGAGGGGCAGTCGTTAGAGGACAAGCCTTACTTTATCTGCCAGGTCTGTGGCTACACGGTGGCCGAAGAAGCGCCCGGGAAATGCCCGATATGCCAGGCGCCACAGGAAAAGTTCAGGCGTATCGAATAGAGCTTATGAAAGACATCTCCAAACGTAGTATTCCGCTTGAGGGACTATGCAGCCGCGTCTTCCGTCTTACTATCCTGTCTTAGTAACCTCAATGTGGGGCGCCGGGCAGTTTTTACACCAGGAGGCCTCTATGCACGAACTGATGGTAATTGGCGGTGGACCGGCGGGAATTGCCGCCGGGGTATATGCCGCCCGTAAACAGCTGAAAACGCTGCTAATTAGCGGTGATATCGGCGGGCAGATTAATAACACCCTAGGCATTGAGAATTATCTGGGTTATCAATTCGTGGAAGGTCCTGAACTGATAAGCAAGTTCCGGACCCAGATGAGCCAGTTTCCCATTGACCAGAAAATCGGCGATAAGGTGTCCCAACTAGAGAAGGTCGACGGCGGTTTTGAAGCTATATCGGAGGCCGGTAACCGGTATCAGGCCAAGGCGGTGGTTTTGGCCACCGGAAAACGGCCCAGAAAACTTAACGTACCGGGTGAGGTAGAGTTTACCGGCCGAGGCGTAACTTATTGTGCTGTCTGTGACGGCCCTATCTTCGCCGGACAGAGAGTGGCGGTGGTGGGAGGGGGCAACTCGGCACTTGAGGCGACGCTGGACATGATAAAAATCGCCGAGCACGTAGACCTAGTGTCACTGACACCGTTGACCGGTGACCAGGTTCTTATCGACCAGCTGGGCAATGCCAAAAACCTGGAAATTTTTACCGAACACCAGACGCGGAAGATTAAAGGCCAAGACTTCGTGACAGGCATGGTGATTAAAGACCAGAAAAGTGGCGCCGAGAAACGTCTGGCCGTCACCGGAGTATTCATAGAAATCGGACTGATACCCAACTCGGAAACCGCAAAAGGACTGCTGGAACTCAACCGGCTGGGAGAGGTGCCGGTCAGCTGCGCTAATGAGACCACGCTGCCCGGGCTTTACGCCGCCGGGGATGTGACTAACGTACCGGAAAAACAAATCATCGTGGCCGCCGGAGAAGGTGCTAAAGCCACGCTTCAAGCCCACCGTTATCTACAACGTTTGACTGGATAGCTATCCCGTAGAGGAGGGAGGTAATGGTCAGGAAGGTGCTGAAATTATACTATACTTTGGTTACCCACTAGGCTGGCAAATTTAGAATACAGCGTCAGCCAAGGGTTAACGGGAGGTGATCTTATGGAAGAGGCTATAGCCCTGATTGAGCAGATTATTGAGGAGCATGGGCAAATCATACGGGGGCTCCAAGCCTTAGAACGTGTGACCAATGATGCCGACGCTTTGAAGGTACTGGACAAGGCCCAAGGTGATTTTGTCCCGGGTCGGTTGGGCGACCACCAGCCCGGTCTGCAAAGCTGGCGGGACTCACTGGAAGTCACCGACCAGGGAATGCGGGCTCACTTTAACCGTGAAGAAATATCTCTTTTACCCGTAATAGAAAATCACGGCAGCGAGACGCAAGTCTCAAGTTGGCGTGCCTGGCTCTCTGAACACGAAGAGCTCAGAAACCATCTTGCCGTGCTAAAAAAAGAGCTAGCTGAACTGACGGCGGAACACCTGTCCCGCAAAGTGTGGGAAGAGCGAGCGTGGGGTATAAGGGTCTATATGTCGCAAACGCATCGGCTGTTTCACAAGCATACCCGCGGCGAGCAAAAACTCCTGCTGTCAATAAAAAAGGGACTTCAGGAGAAAATAAAGATGGAACAACAAACTTGAACTGCAAGGTAGCTGAAAGGGTATATTCGTGAGGCGAGTATATCTGGATAATGCGGCGGCCACCCCCCTCCGGCCCGAAGTCCGTGAAGCGATGATACCTTATCTTGAAGAATCCTTTGCCAATCCGTCTTCTCTCCACGACTGGGGGGACGCTCCACGGGAAGCTATGGGAATGGCCAGAAGTCAGGTAGCCCGGCTTATTGGTGCCCGCGCCGAAGAAGTTATCTTCACCGGCAGCGGCACCGAGAGCAACAACCTTGCCATTAAAGGGCTGGCGCTGGCCCAGCAAAACAAGGGTAAGCATGTGATCGTCTCGGCTATCGAGCATTTCTCGGTGCTGCACTCGGCCAAGACCATGGAAAAATGGGGCTTTGAGCTGACCTTAGTCCCAGTGGATAAATACGGGGTGGTTGACCCGGAGAAAGTACGGCGCAGTATCAGAAAGGATACGGTGCTGGTCTCCATCATGCACGCCAATGGCGAGGTAGGCACCATCGAGCCGATAGCGGAGATTGCCCGAATAACCAAAGGGAATAATGTGCTTTTCCATACTGATGCCGTGGCTACGGTGGGCACCATTCCGGTTAATGTCGGAGAGCTGGGGGTAGATGCCCTGAGCCTAGCGGGTAACCAGTTCTATGGCCCTAAAGGAGTGGGTGCCCTCTGGGTACGGAAAGGGGTACGCATTATGCCCCTCTTTGATGGTGGGATACAGGAAGGAGGGCGGCGTGCCGGTACGGAAGACGTCCCAGCTATTGTCGGCCTAGGTGCAGCAGCCAAGCTAGCCGAAGCCAATATGACCACTCGAATGGAGCATCTCGGCCCGCTCCGCGACCGCCTGTTACAGGAATTACCCGCCAGAATTGACCACGTAGTGGTTACCGGGCATCCTCAAAATCGCTTACCGGGGAACGCTAGCTTCTGCGTGGAGTTTATCGAGGGTGAGGCTATGCTTATGCTGTTGAATAGCCAAGGGATTGCCACCGCCAGTAGTTCAGCCTGTACCTCAAAGGCACTTAAAGCTTCACATGTGCTTATCGGTATGGGAATATCTCACGCACTGGCTCAAGGCTCCGTCCTCTTTACTTTTGGTATAGCTAATACCGAGGAAGACGTCGATTATGTTCTGGAGATGATGCCGCCGCCGGTGAACCGACTGCGGCAGATGTCACCGCTCTATACCAAATATACTAAGTCGGGCAAAGGGGTCGGGTAGCCTACCAGTTTATCGCCAAAAAGTAATAGAATACTGCATAACAATTAGCCACATAGGCAAGATTAAGAATTAAGTTGCCTGGCTCTAATCTAGGTGCCCAAGCTCTCACTAAGGCCATAAAGGATTACCTGATCAGGAAGAAACCGCGAAGAGGGAAGAAGTAATACCGAACCAGCGGGAAAAAGGAGTGCCTTTTCTATCCCTACTGTGACGAGGAGATGAAAGCCTCGGATGACGCCTGCTGCCTGGCTTACGGGATAACCGTTTTCTACTACCCTGCCTGCCGGATACCGGTAGCTCGTGATAAAAAGGCCTGTCCTTATTGTCGGGTTAAGATTAAGAACGAGCAAGTATGAATTTGAAAACTAGACTCGCATTCTTCTGTACTTATTTATTGCAGCATCACAGGGTTAAGCCGCCATCAACAAACAAAATCTGGCCGGTAACATAATCCGACGCATCCGAGGCAAGGAATACGGCAGCACCGACATAATCCCCGGGGTACGCCACCCTACCCTTAGGTGTCAATCTGAGGTACTCCTCAAGCGCCTCGGGGTGCTCTTCCAAGAAGTACTTCTTGTTCATGTCGGTGATAGTGACGCTTGGCGCCAGAACATTAACGTTAATATTGTAACTTCCCCACTCTTGGGCTAATGCCCGTGTTAAATTATTCAGCCCGGCTTTAGAGGTGGCGTAAACGGAACGTAAAGGCTGCTGTCTGGACGAGACATTAGAAGATATATTGATGATTCTTCCCTTATTATTTTTTATCATTTCCCGTCCCACTGTCTGGCAGCAGAAGAAGACAGCTTTCAGGTTGGTATTGATGACATAATCCCAGTCCTCTTCTGAAATCTCTACGACCGGTTTTTTCACCAACACGCCAGTATTGTTGACCAGAATGTCGATTCTCCCCAGATCGCCGATTACTTTGGCGACCATTTGATTAATCGAAGATGTGCTGGTCACATCAGCCGGAACAGCTACGGCACTTAACCCATCTTCCCTGAGAGACTCGGCCGCGCTTTGTCCTTCCGCAGCTTTTCGGTTAACGATAACGACGGTCGCACCGGCGTTGGCCAGCCCCTTGGAAATACCCAGCCCGATACCTCTATTTCCGCCCGTGACCACCGCAATTCTCCCTGAAAGGTCAAAAAGATCCATATATCCCCCTTAAACAATCCTTCATTGCATTCAGGCAACAGCTCCAGTTTTTCGTAACACCCTGATCGCTTCTTGTGTGTAGCCTAATCCTAACAAGGTTTCATCTGTATGTTGTCCAGGAAGAGGTCCAAGTCTGCGGATAGAACCGGGGGTTTGCGACAGCTTGATAGGAATGCCAACTTGCTTGACTTTACCTTCTCTAGGGTGATCAAATTCAATCACCATGTTTCGATGTAGCAACTGCGCATCAATTAGAACCTCATCTAATGAGTTCACCTTGCTCACACTAACTTCTGCCTGGCTTAGCAGATCAAACCATTCCGTTCTGGTCTTGCTTAAGAAAATGTCCCGAAGGCAAGAAAATACTTCTTTGCCTTTCTGTTCACCTGCCTCTCGCGTTACAGCTAATACAAATCCTTCATAGAGATCCTCTCTTCCTAATGCTCGGCAAAGGTTTCGCCTATATTTAGGCTCGCGACATCCCAGGCTAATATATTTCCCATCCTTAGTTTCATACACTTGGTAAAATGGGTCTTCCGTATATCGACCTACTCCTCCAGGTTTAGGTATCGTTTCAGTTAAAAGGTGCCCACAAATATAGGCAGAAAGAAACGAAGTAACACCGTCGCACATGGCTATGTCCACGAATTGTCCCTTTCCAGTCTTCGTACGAGCTAGGAGTGATGCCAAAATACCAGTAGCCGCCATTAACCCACCACCGCAGTAATCGCCAAGCAAATTAAGCGGTATAACTGGTAATCCGTCAACTCCAATAAGCCCCAAAGCGCCTGCCACTGAAATGAAATTGATGTCATGCCCAGGTAGACGACTGTAAGGACCGGTTTGGCCATAACCAGTGAGTGAGCAATAAATAAGCTTCGGATTCAGCTTATTTAAAGATTCATAGTCTGCACCGAGTCGTGCCGTCACTCCTGGTCTAAACGCTTCAATCAAAACATCCGTTTTTTCGGCGAGTTTATGGAAGACCTGACGGCCTTCGGTTGTTTTTAGATTAATACAAATACTTCTCTTGTTTCGATCCAGCGGGTTATAGGCTCTTAGCTTTTCCATGGAAATGCTATCCGGCAGTGGGAAGGGGATATTTAACCATTCGTCAGCCGCCTCTATACCTGTCCGTTCAACCTTTATAACATCCGCTCCGAGATCCCCTAAAATCATGGCGCAGAATGGTCCAGATACTAGACGAGTCATATCCAGCACTAGGATGCCGTCCAAAACTTGTTGTGCATTAGTCATTTCAACCTCCCATCATTTGTTCCGCCTCATCTTATCAATAGAAATGTGAATATATTCAGCAAAAGTGGGACAGCTAAACTGGAAACAGCTCTCCTATCATTACTTTGCTGCCAACTAAGTGCGGCTGTAACACTACAGAGTACAAGGGACTGATAGCTCTCAGTTAGAATAGATAACCGCGTTGCGGTATACTAATATTTAATACAAAAGGGAGAGATTGAATCTAGACCTTCAATTCGCCATTTTCTAGCACACATAAATCATCTAACCAAACTGTGGGCTTGGTAATTAGCACGTCCTTGTGAAGCAGGCTAAAGGTTTGCCCACCGATATCATTATTTCGGCCCAACCCTATATGCGCGGTTCCGGCAAGACCATATTCCCAGCTCCAACCCTGAAGATCCTTATCTTGAGTATGGCCGGTTGCGATACCAAGTTCGCAGGCACAATTGGACGCGTTATCGTCTATAGTCAACAGTTCATTAAATCTCTTCACGTAATCTTCTGGTCCCATTACTCCTATTATTTTCCCCTTTTTAATGGTTAATCGTATAGGTTCTCTTAGTACAAAGTTCCAGGTCTGCACAGAGGCGTCAGCTACCAATATGCCTTCAGTTGTACCTTCTACCGGTGCGATTGCCATTTCCGCATAATCCGGAACAGTTACTACAGTCGAGCCTAGAGGATGAATGGGTATCCCTTTTCTGCTCTTGAGACTCATCTTGAGATCAGTACCATAGGGCGAAGTGATCTTTGCCTCGTCGGAGTGCGATGCTATTTCGGCCAAGCGCTCAGACCTCTCTTTCATTAACTTCATGTCATCTAGAGAGATCTCCCTACTGAAGTAATCCTCTGAGAGATGTGACATTGCATTAACAAATAGTATCCCCTTCTCGGTCGCTTTCTTGCGAGCATCGGTATGAACAATATCAAAAGTGTCAGCTACATGGAAAATTACATCAGCTTCAAGCATTGCTACTGCAATCGATGGCGGTGGTTCATGCCCTTGACGGGTACGCCGTTTCATAATAGCCACAATTGCTTCTGCGCCCACGAGCTCGCAGGTTTCAGCAACTTGTTCGCTGATCTTAATAGAACGAACATAATCATCAGAAAGTATAAAAACTTGCTGTCCGGGTTTGACCCTCATGCAACTCCTAACAATTAGATCGAACAACGGCATTCTCCCAAACATAACTGCCTCCTTGATACTTTGGTTATTATTTACTTATGCTACGGACTGGAAAGATATGTGCCTCGGTATTCCTCGTATAAAAGCGCGATGTAGCGGTTATTCTTCGCACCCATATCTTGTCTTCGGGTTTAACCCCAAGAATAGACTGCCCAATCTTATCCAGTGGTACTTCCCCTTGTTTGAGGCCAGGATCAATGATGAGCCAAGCACGGAGCGGGCATATGTGCTTCCCCAGCATCTCCAAAAGATCCCTATCCGCGGCTTGGAGCCTTTTTGCCGTTTCAGGAGCAAGACGGCATACTCGATGCTCACCTTCCATTCCTTCGTATGGATATTCGTCTGAGTGAATTACTTTTAACCAAACACGCTCTTCTATTATCTCCCGTCGCCGCTTATCTGTTCCTTCCTTACTTATTGACAGATCATCTCGTAAAACGACACCATAATACTCTAAAGCCTGCTCCTTTGATACATATCCATCCTCCACATCTACTTTTACATATTCTGGGTCTCTCTCTATAGGGTCGCCGTAGCCTCCACCACCACCGTGGGTAATCATAAGTAAATCTCCCTTTCGAACAGAAAACCCCGTTACTCTTGCCGGCGTGTCAAAGTCTCGTACCCGTGTTTCTCCCTTCCTTACGTACATTGTTTTTACGGGATAACCCCAATAGCCTCCAGCTACTCCCCAAGGTGGGATAAGCCCGCGGTCTCCCATGGAGCTATAAGTACCATCTTGAAGTAACCTGACGTACCGCATCGATCCTAGCCCTCCACGGGTTCTCCCCGGTCCACCAGAATCAGAGACTATATCCACTTTCTCTATGAACACAGGGCTTTCGGCTTCCAGAACTGATACAGGAAGAGTTACTCTGATTGCGGCACCGAAATCAATATCTCCGGTAGCAGTTGCGCCATCCAGATCTTTAAGGGCTGGACATCCACCACCGGGATTATCTAAATAAAAAGGAGCTCTACCTGTTTCAGGAGAAATCGGAAATCCAATCATGTGACCCCATGAACAACCATGAGATACCCCGCAGACCAAATCTGGTATAGCTTGAGAGAGGGCTCCCATAACTACGGCAATAGCTCTCTTTCTGGTTTCACCATGGGATGCTGTTGATACATCTGGTTTAGCATTGACTATAGTACGCTCGGGAGCGATCATCTTGATTGGGCGGAAATTACCTCCATTAATTGGAGCTGCTGGATCTAAGATTGATTTAAATGCTATCAAAACCCCACCTAAAGTTACCGCATCGCCTGAATTCACCGCATCATGTACTTGGGGTGACGAACCGGTAAAATCGGCTAATATCTCTCTACTTTTAATACTGAGCTTGAGTCGCATCACTACGGGATCGAGCTCTCCTCCTTGGTACAGGTGCTCCAGATAGTCCTCATAATAATATTCACCTTGGGGAAGAGTTTCGATCTTCAGCCTCATCCTTTCTTCGCCAAGATTGAGGATCTCATCTATGCAATTTTTCAGAACCTCTACCCCAAACTTATCTGCCAACTCAAGAACACGTGCTCTCCCTCTTTCACAACCTGCAATGAAGGCGTAGAAATCACCACGCACAACGTCGGGATTACGCATATTGGCGCACAATAAATCCAGAGCCGCCTTATTAATTTTTCCACCCTCTTGGATCTTGATCGCCGGTATACGTATGCCATCTTGATATATAGAAGTAGACCTACCTGACATACTGCCGGCAAAAGCCCCTCCTACGTCAGGCCAGTGAGCCCTGATCGCAGTATAACAAATGAGTTTACTGTTACGATAAACAGGTAAAAACATGAGCACATCGTTAAGATGAGCTCCCCCTCGGTAAGAATCATTGTGTAGGATTAGGTCGCCAGGCTGTGGTATTCCCAAGTCCTCTAGCGAGCATTGTATGGACCATTGGCTTGGGATAACATGGCCGGGATGATCCTCTCCTTGGGCAAGAAGTTCACCATTTGCAGCAAATAGGCCACAGGAGAAATCCTCCATAACCGCAATGGAGTAAGAATGAGCACACCTTATTGTATTGGCACGCATTTCACGTGCTATCTGTATGGTTCCCTCACTTGCGGTAGCTAGAACAATTGGATCATTTTTCATAGCTTGCCTTTCCATGTTAGTTATCCTTCATTCTTTAGGATCAGGTTTCCTAAATCATCAACGTGGGCTACCCATCCAGGCTGAACCACTGTCGTAGATCCCAATTCCTCAAAAATAACTGGACCATTAATGCATATTCCTTCTGGCACGTCATCTCTCCGGTAGATCGGTGTCTCTACAAAACTCCCAGCAAATCGTACAGGGCGATTTTCTTTAAGCGCATCGGCCAGCTTATTAATTTTTGTTGGTACTTTCATTATCCTTGCTTTCTCTTTTAATCCCCAGGCGTCGACAATAAGCTCCATGATCATCAGCCGCTCAGTGAAGCCGAACTGAAAGCGTTCTCGGTGAGCAGTGTAAAATGATTTTTCCAACTCCTCAATTGAGGGTGCCATAGGTATCTCTAATTCATAATGCTGCTGGGGGTATTTAATACTCAATCGCTCTTCGAAACGCATATTACTCTGCTTAAAGCCTTCACCAATAAGCTGTTTTTCTCCTATTGTACGTAGTTCTCTAAATATGGAGTAGATGTTATCAATAGTGGCCTCGGATGTCATGATTCTTACCGGCCTTGAATACTGATGGAATACGTTGGACTGAAGCATTCCAGTCGAGCAGAAGTGTCCCGGTCTCACAGGACTCACTACCTTTTTAATACCTAGTTGCGAGGCGATCCCCGTAGCAAACATGGGACCAGCACCACCATAAGCTACTAGCGCAAAATCCCTTACGTCATGACCTCTACCAGTGGAAACCTCTTTAACCGCACCAACCATTTTCAGTGTGACCAAGTCAATAATTGCTTCAGCTATCCGATATTCATCCGCTACTCCCAGACAGTGCCCTACTCGAGAAACGGCTTCTCTGGATAATTCCGAATGTAAAGAAATCTCTCCAACAAGTGACTCCTTACCGTTAAGCCACCCTAACACCAACACAGCATCAGTGATTGTGGCCTCAGCACCACCCAGATTATAGCAAGCTGGACCAGGGTTTGCTCCCTGACTCATAGGCCCAACCTTAAATTCTCCAGCTATATCGACCCATGCAATACTACCTCCACCAGCACCGATCGCATTTATATCTAGCTGAGGAGAAGTATTTGGGTAGCCTGATACTGCTACATCTCTGATAGTGGGTGGTCGGAAGGATTTAATCAAACAAACATCCGTGCTCGTTCCTCCCATATCATACGAGATGACATTTTCCAATCCCAGAAGTTCCGCGAGATGCGCAGCTGCTGCAACACCCGCGGCTGGTCCTGAGTTTACTGTGAATATAGGAAAGGTGAAAGCCTGCTCCACACCCGTTGCTCCACCTCCGGCTACTGTTATCCAAAAGGACCCACGATAACCCTCGGTAGTCAAGAAACTAACTATCTTCTTAAGATAAGGATGTACCAATGGTCCTATATAGCTGTTTAACACTGTGGTGGAAAATCTCTCGAATTCTCCTCTATGCTTACTTACTTCTGAGGATACTGAAGTGAATAGACTGGGCAGTAATTCTTGAACAAGCGCTTTTGCCTGCATTTCATTTTGATTTTGCATTTGCGAGGCGACAAAGCAAATGGCAATTGCTTTCGCATCAGTCTTAGCAATCTGAGATAAAACTTGCCGCAGCTCTTCCTGATCAAGAGGTTGCAGAACCGACCCGTCAATTAAAACTCGTTCTGCTATCTCGTAGATCCGGGATCTCCTTACAAGCGGCTCTGGCCTTCTTCCTTTGATATCATATAACACGCTCCGCACTGCGCCATCCATCGCCAGCACACCCGCGTGACCTTTGGTTGTAATCATAGATACCTGAGGGCCTTTTTTCTGAATTACGGCATTAGTGCCAACGGTTGTGCCGTGAACGAAATCAGATAAGGACGCTACACTTATTCCAAGCTTGTCTATCCCTTTTCTTAAGCCCTCGAACGGATCACTCGGCGTAGTAGGTGTTTTAGCGAAATTGAAAACTTTCGAATCTTCATTGTAAAGAGTTAGGTCTGTGAACGTCCCTCCTATATCAATCCCAAGCCGTTGTGCACTTTCCTTTTTGACCATTACTCCATACCTCACAAATATGTAGGATCAATATCTCCATGGCTCCTGTGCCGCAGATAGGCACCAGTTTGGCTTCTCCTTATTCCTCTGGGATACCACAAAAAGCACGAAAGACAATGGGCAAAATTCACTCAGGACTAGCACCAGGCCTATCTTTGATCCGAGGTATAACCACTGCCCTCGGATTTCTTGGCGTTAATCAACCCAGATCAGTAAGTTTAACAATATATTACCAAATTACCTATGAAATCATCAGGCCGGGAAGCCACAGAGCTAACACTGGGAAAGCGATTATTACTCCCGTACCAATTGCTTGGAGACCTACAAATGGAACGCCACCCTTTATTAGATCTACCATAGTGACGCCCGGAGGAGCCACCGCCTTGAGGAAGAAAAGAGCGAACCCAAAAGGCGGTGTCAAGAAGGACATCTGCAGAACCAGATTAAAGACAACGGCAAACCATAGCTGGTTGAAACCTAGAGTCACCGCTATCGGGACAAAAAGAGGCGCGCATAGCATAACGATACCGCCCGGATCGATAAACATCCCAAGAATGAACAAAATGAGAAGCATGACTATCAGACTGCCTGTGGTGCCAAACGGGAGCCCCATCATCACATCTTCTACAATTTTCCCGCCACCAAGCACTGTGAAGACACCCACGAAGGAAGTGGCGCCAAAAACAATTATGCAAATCATACCCCAGGTCCTTACCGCAACAAAGAGAGAATTCTTTATAACAGGCCAATTCAGCCGGCGGTTAAAGGCAGTTATTATAATGGCACCAACAGCACCAACGCCGGCAGCCTCAGTGGGCGTGGCTACCCCAAATAAAATTGACCCCAGCACGGAAACGATAAGTAAAACGGGAGGTATTATCGCTTTAACAAGAAGACTAACCTTTTGTGTTATCGGGATTCTCGTTTCCTCCTCTGGTACCGCCGGTGCTATCTCTGGTTGCAGGAAACTTCTAAGTAATATGTAACCAATGTATAGAGAAGAAAGAACCAGACCTGGAACGAAACAAGCAAAGAATAATTTCCCCACCGACATTTCAGCAACGACACCAAAGAGAACCAGTAAAACACTCGGGGGAATAAGGACACCTAAGGCTCCTCCCGCCATTACAGAGCCGCCAGCTAGTTTCTTATCGTACCCGCGCTTGAGCATCGAGGGAAATGCGATTAGACCCATGGCCACAACAGAAGAGGACACTATACCGGTGGCGGCGGCGAAAATGGTACAGATTGTCACTGTTGCCACTGCCAGCCCGCCTCTCAATCGCCCCATCCAGACATGCAGCGCTCCGTAAAGATTGTCGACAAGACCAGACTGCCCCAGCACTTGCCCCATTAGAAGGAACAGAGGGCACGCAATGAGCAAATAGTGTGTTTGATAATGGAAGACGCGGTCGACGAGGATATCGACAATGCCGGGACCAAAGGTCAGCAAACCAACCAGCAGTGCGGTACCCCCCATCACAAAGCCCACGGAATACCCGCACATCATAAAGAACAACAGCAGGGCAAACATCCAGAGGGGATTAATTTCCACGGACTAGACTACCACCTTACCTTTTATAAGAGTAAATAGGTCACGAGTAAATGATGCCAGGACCTGCAACCACAGCAAGAAAAAGCCTGTAGGCAGCACCCACTTAAACATCCACAGATATGGTTCAAATGGGGTCATCGTTCTTTCTTTCAGTTCCACAACGAAGAGAAGGTCGCCCCAACCTCCAATAATTAAAAGGGTAACCCATGGTAAGGCTAAGACCAAGGTAAGCACCAAATCCACCACCAGTCTCACCCAGGACGGGAACAAAAGCTTCAGCACGTCCACCTCCACATGCCCTTTCGCTTTGTGAGTCCACGCCGTTGCCACCACCATAGCGGTGCCACTGAGCATAAGGGCTACCTCATAAGCCCATACGGTAGGCCGATCAAACACGTAGCGCATTACCACATCAAAGAACACTACTGCTGCCAGCACGAGTATGAGCAAGCTGACAGACTTGCCAGAGACCTCGCTCACAGACTCTATACCTCTGATGGCACTTTTCAGTATTTTCATGTTTGACGGCCTACCATACTGTACCGTATTTATGCTCCCTTATCGGTTCTACTATTAAGGGAGGGATTGGGCAGCCGCAAGCTTCCCAGCGAATGCAGCGAAATCCCGCATTTCATTTAGCGCTTTAGCGTAGAATGCGTCCTCTAAAGCCCGCTCGTCTTGAATGTCAAACACGATATCACGTATCTTGATCAAGTCCTCTTCAGGTGTCGTGATAACCTCGGTCCCCCCCTCGAGCAGCTTTTTGAACCATTTGGCGTCTTCAAGCCCGTATATTGCTGAATAGTACGTGCTCATTTCTTTACCGGCTGCTTCCATTATGGCTTTCAGGTCATCCGGAAGCGCACTCCATGCATCCTTATTGACAATTGTAAACGCAACCGGACACGGGTCTTGCCAGCCAGGCAGCACAAGGTAATCAGCTACCTCGTGCAAGCCGATCGATGCGGCCAAAGCGATAGAGCCATACTTCGCTCCATCTATTGCACCGGTCTGGAGGGCCGTATACAGGTCACCACCATCTACCTGGACCACTGATGCACCTAGCTCCTCGTAAACCGCTGCCTGCATACCAATGACCCTGACTTTCTTCCCTTTCCTATCCTCTAAGTTACGGACTGGCTCAGTGAAAAAAATCTCCGGCGACATTGGCGAAAACGACCATCCCAGAAGATGTACGTTCATCCCCAAGAGCTCATAATACTCCCGCATTATGTCGGCGCCGGGACCCGCTTCATAGTACAGATAAGCGACTGGAAGGGGCAACCCGAAAGGCGGGTTAACAATGATCTCGCCCGCTTTGTGTTTACCCAAGTCGTAGTAAGGAGTCCAGTAGCCCGACTCAATGGTTCCCTTGTGCACTGCATCTATTACCTCAACACCTTCAACTACCTCTCCGGAGCCAAAAGTCTCGATCTCAAGTCGGCCATTGGACATCTCTCCTACCCGATCAGCCATATACTCGACGGTCCAACCCAGAGATGGATTTCCAGGCGGGTGGATTCCGTGCATCCGCCACTTGATAACCTTCGCTGGCTGTGCTGGAGCCGGAGCTGGAGACGGAGCCGGAGTCGGTGCGGGTGCTGGTTTCGGTGCCGGTGCGGGTGCGGGTGCTGGTGCTGGTTTCGGTGCCGGTGCCGGTGCCGGTGCCGGTGCCGGTGCAGCACACGCAACTAGCAAAGCAATTGCTGCCATTAGTGGAACAACGATAAATAGAAACTTCTTTTTCACTTATTACCTCCTTGGTAATTC
>Ga0187827_10003930_pt1 | contig 18697 bp, 20 predicted proteins | sample ETNtaG_39_FD_167969 | JGI IMG/M metagenome (GOLD analysis project Ga0187827, IMG submission 167969) | Marine microbial and viral communities from oxygen minimum zone, Eastern Pacific Ocean - ETNP2014_SV_150_PacBio MetaG (Illumina Assembly) | ecosystem: Environmental > Aquatic > Marine > Hypoxic... | reverse complement strand
TCCTTTATAAATTCCCGAATTTTCAATTACCCACATATCAGCAATATTTTCTACCACACAAATCTGTTTATAATTTTTATCTGAATATGAGCAGGTTTGGAAAGTGCAACTAGAATTTGAAGATTTGATATTTCCACAAATGTTACATCGAACGATATTTTTATAAATTTGAGCTAATGTATTTGCTAAAGGTTTTATTAATTCCTCTCTATTATTTATGAGTTTTAATACAATTCTTTTAGCCGACTTAGGACCTAAACCAGGCAATTTTGAAATCAGTCTAACAAGCTCTTCGATTTCTAGAATATTTTTTTTCATAAAAGTTTAAAAAGGCCATTTAAAGCCTGAAGGCAAAGGAATGCCTCCCGTAATCTTTGACAATTCTTCAGATGTTTTTATTTTTATTTTTTTCTTTGCATCCCCGTGCGCAGCTATAATCAAATCTTCTAATATTTCCTTACTCTCTTTCATTATTTCCGGTGCTATATGCAATTTAATTAATTCGCCATCCCCGTTTAAATAAATTTTAATAGATCCTCCTCCTGCAATACCTTCGACCTCAATTTTTCTTATAGACTCTTGAGTTTCTTTCATTTTATTTTGCATATTTTTTGCTTGTTCCAGCACTTTTGAAAAATCAGTCATTTTTTTTCTTCGTTTTCCTCTACAGTAATTAATTTAGCATCTGAAAATGCTTCTAGCATTTTTTTATAAGCCTTAGTTTTAATTGCTTCGTTCAATTGGGTTTGTTTTTTTTCTAATTTAATTTCCTGATGTGTTGGTTGACCTTTTTCTTTTGATAAAGTTATAATCCACCTTTTTCCAGTCCAAACAAACAGTTTATTGGATAAATTTTTTATAAAGTTTTTATCAATATTTTCATTGAATGAAAATTCCATTTGTCCATTTGAAAATTTTACCAAACTTACATTTTTTTCTAAGTCATATTTTAGCTGTATTTCTTTGTGCTTTAGGCACAAGCCAATTAGATTATCAAAATTTGACACTGTTTCAGTGGAATTTTTATTTTCATTTTGTAATTTAAACGTTTTATCATTATCCAAAATTTCTTTTTTTTCTTGGATAACGTTCTTAATCTGACCTGTGGACTGATTTGTTTCTTTAATTATATCTTTCTTGATTTCATTTTTTATATTAGACAATATTTCGGTTTTTTTTGAACTTGTTTTATCTTGAGATGTTTCTTTACTATTAAGCAGTTCCTCTAATTTTGGAATCTTTTTTAAATGAATTAATCTTATTAAAAACATTTCTATTGAAAGATTTTGATTTGAAACAATATTCAATTCCTCTAATGATTTTATCCCAAATTGCCAAAACATTATCAATGTCTCTATATCAACTTGGCTGGATAGCTGTTCAATTTCGTTAATTTGATTATCAGAAAGTGAAAAACTTATTTCGTTTTTACCGAAAATATTAATATTTTTCATAAAGTAGATAATTTCTAAAAAATCATTTAAAAATATTTTTGGATCAATGCCCAGGTCAAATATGCTTCTGATTTTTAATAGAGACTGTTCTTCTTTCCCCTGAAAAACCAATTTTATTAATTCAATCAAATGAGATTTGTCAAAATACCCGAATATTTTTTGTGCCAACTCCAAATTTAGCTCTTTTTGTTCGATTTTTTGTGTAATTAAAGCTCTATCTAAAAGTGATAAACCATCTCTAACAGAGCCCTCGGAAATTTTTACAATCAATTTCAATGCATTTTCTGAAATTTTTCCATTTTCTAAAAGAGTTATTTTCTTTAAAAAATCTAAAAGCAAATCTGATTTTACTCTAGTTAAGTCAAATCTTTGACAGCGTGAAACCACAGTAATGGGGATTTTTCTTATTTCCGTCGTTGCAAAAATAAATTTTAAATATGACGGGGGTTCTTCTAACGTTTTCAGTAAACCGTTAAATGCTTGTTTTGACAGCATATGAACCTCATCGATAATAAATATTTTGAACTTTGCTATGCTGGGTCCATACTTAGAAAATTCTATTAAATCTCTTACATCATCAATACCCGTTTTAGATGCTGCATCCATTTCTAAAACATCCATATGGTTTGAATTTGAAATAGCGCTGCAATGTTCGCACATTTCATTTTGACACAAATTTTCTACTCCATTATTACAATTTAGTGATTTTGCAACTATTCTAGCGGTCGTTGTTTTGCCAACGCCTCTCATACCTGAAAAAAGGTAAGCGTTAGGCACTTTATCCATTTTTATGGAATTTATAATTGTTTCGGCCATAATATCTTGGCCGATTAAATCGGAAAAAGTTTTTGGCCTATATTTTAAAGCCAGTACTTTTTTTTTGTTATTGTACATTTTATCAGGAGACTATACAGCAACCTGAAATGTTTCTGTTTCGGCTGCTACGTTTCCGTCCTGACCGGGTTGTCCAAAGAATTCCACCTGCTGCTAGCCTCCAATTTATTATATCAGGAATAATTTCTTATCTACAAGACTAAAGTATTAATAGATTTCAATTTATTTATTAAATCTAAACTTATCTGCTTCATAAACGCCCAAAATATCCAAACTTTCTGTATGAAAACCTAGTTCTTCTAAAGAATTTTGAACTTTAAAATCTTCAATATGACCTTCTATATCTATAAAAAAATTAACTTGTTTAAATGTATTTTTTGCAGAAAAACTTTCTAATTTGCAAAGATTTACATTGTTCGTTGCAAATCCACCGAGACATTTGTAAAGAGCCGCAGGTATACTTTTTACTCTAAAAATACAACTTGTAATGTATTTTTTATTTCCCAGCTCTGGGTGATGTATTTTTTTTCCCATAACTAAAAAACGAGTAACATTTTTAGGATCATCCTCTACATGTTTTGTGATTACTTGTAGATCATAAATTTCTGCAGCAAGGGAAGATGCTATTGCTGATTCAGTTTTGTCTTTATTTTCTGAAACATATTTGGCAGATCCAGCAGTATCAGCAGAAATTATGGGTTTTAAATTATTTTTTTGAATAATATTTTGACACTGGCCAATGGCTTGTGAATGACTTCGAACAGTTTTGATATCTTCTAACTTTGCTCCTTTTAAACCTAACAAATTATGTATTACCGGATGAAAATATTCGGCATAAATTTGTAATTTATATTTTGGAATTAAATAATGAATATCTGCAACTCTTCCAGCCAAAGAATTTTCCATTGGAATAATTATTCTATATTCTAAATTTTCTGTCGCTAACCTAAAACATTCTTCAAAAGTTTGGCAGGGTTTAATTTCCGATTTTGGAAAAAATTTAATTGCAGCTAAATGCGAAAATGCACCCAGTTCTCCTTGAAAAGCTAATTTCATAATTTTTTTATCCTTTATATTCCATAGATTTTTTAATTAACAGAAAATCTTCTTCAGTATCAATGCCAAGAGGAAAAGATTTTGATAACGCTACCCCAATTTCAATATTATTATCTAGTACCCTCATTTGCTCAAGTTTTCTTTCAATTTCGTTTCTGGTTCTACTTAATTTCGCAAACCTGGATAAAGTATTTTTTGAAAATGCATAAATGCCAATATGATGGTAAATATTTTCTTTATTTGCATTTATTGTTTTCCTAAAAAAATCTTTAGCTTTTATAAAATTGGAATTATCAAGATTTTCGAAAGTTTCAACTTTAACAATGTTCGTATCCTGAAGTTCTTTTGTATTTTTAATTTTGGAAGCTAAAGTTGCAATATCATATTTATTTTTTCGCATTAAATAGTCTAAATTTTTAATATTATCAGGATCTAGATTGGGCATATCTCCTTGTAAATTTATTATAATATTAATCGAATCATCGGAAATTTTTCCTAGCGCTTCATAAACTCTATCTGTACCTGTCGCATGATCCTTGCTAGTAAGAATTGCTTTACCTGAATTTTGTTCAACCAAATCCAATATTTTTTGATCTGGAGTTGCAACAATTACATCACCTACTTTAGACTCCATTGCTCTTTCCATCACATGAATGATCATTGGTATATTATTAATTCTCAGCAAAGGCTTATTTGGTAATCTTTTTGCTTCTAATCTAGATGGAATAATAATTAACGACTTGTTCATATTTTTTTGCTTTATATGATAATATTATATGCGTCTATCGGACACAAAATTTTTATTGTTAAACAAAGTTATTTTTATTAACTAATGATATACTTTCATAAAGATTATTATAAAAAATTATGTATGGATTTGAAATAAATAAAATAATTGCGGCTATCATACTAACGATAGTTATTATTCTTAGCATAAATAAATTGGCTGACGTTGTGTACAATGTTAAAGTTCCCGAAGATGCTACTTATAAAGTAACCAAAACTACCGAAACCAAAGAAATCAGTAAAGATGATAATGAAAAAGCTAAGAATGGTAACGATATTAAAGTTTTTTTGGATCAAGGAAGCATCGATCATGGAAAGACGATAGTTAAAAAATGTATTGGATGTCACTCGGTATCAAAAGGTGGAGCCAATAAAATTGGCCCTGCTTTATGGGGAGTAATTGGAAGAAAAGTTGGATCTATTAGTGATTACAAATATTCAAAAGCAATGGGTGAGTTTGGTAAGAATTGGGATTTTGAAGTAATGAATAATTTTTTAATTAAACCAAAGGGCTATATAAAGGGAAATAAAATGGCCTTTGCGGGCATTTCAAAGGAAAAGGATAGAGCCTCTGTTATTCTTTACTTAAACGAGCAGGGCGATTCTCCGTTGCCATTACCTTAACTATTCAAACACCATTCAATAATACTTTTTTGTATATGTATTCTGTTTAGAGCTTGTAACCAAACTGCAGATTGTTTTCCATAAATAATATCTTTCGTAACCTCATCTGAACCGGCTGGAAGGCAATGCATAAAAATAGCATCTTTATTTGCTACGTTCATTATTTTTTTATTTACTTGATAGGGTTTAAGTGTTTTTTTTTTTTTATTCTTGTTGGTTTTATTGCCCATTGAAATTGGTTTATCCGTCATAATACAATCTGCCATGTGAGCTGCTAAAAGTGGATCTCTACTAACTGAAATATTTCCTTTATTTTTGTTGGCCCATTGAAGAATATTTTTTTTCGGTTCATAATTTTTAGGACAAGCAATACTTAACTCAAAATCAAATTGAACCGCTGATTCAATCAATGAGTATACAATATTGTTTCCGTCACCAAGCCAAGCAATTTTTTTGTTTTTAATTGGTCCTTTTAATTCTTCAAATGTGAATATATCTGTTAAAAGTTGACAGGGGTGACTCAAATCAGTCAAACCATTAATAATAGGAATATTTAAATGTTTAGAAAATTCTACAACTTTTCTGTGAGCATCTGTTCTTAACATTACAATATCTGCATATTGAGATAAAATTTTTGCTGTATCATATAAACTTTCATTACCACTACCGTAATGAATCTCATCAGGATTTAATATTAATGACTTTCCACCTAACTGTTTAACGGCAAGATCAAAACTGATGCGCGTACGAGTACTTTTCTTTTCGAAAATCATAGCTAGAATTTTGCCATCTAGTGGTACATCTGCATCTATAGAATTTTTTTTAAGATTAGCTCTGTTTTTTTTCCTTAATTTTGCATTGTCTATAATAAATCTTAATTCCTTCTTGGAAATATCTGATATATTTATGAAATTTCTCACAACTAACTCATTTCCTTACAAGTTTCGTTGATTTTGTTAATGGCCTCATCAATTTCTTTTTTTGAAACAATTAATGCTGGAAATAATCTTATCACCTGTTCTTCTGCTTTCGCGACCAGCATTTTATATTTCATAAGAGTTTCAATAAATTTTGTGTTATCGACTGCCAATTTTAAACCTTTCAATAATCCTCTACCTCTAACCTCCAAAATAACTTTTGAATATTTTTTTTTAAGACTAATTAGTTCTTGATCAAAATATTTAGATATTTTTTTAACATTATCTAAAAATCCATCTTGTAAAATTATATCTAGTACACCATTTCCAACTGCCATAGCTAAAGGATTTCCACCAAATGTTGATCCGTGGGTTCCGGGTGTCATCCCAACGGATATCTTTTTTGTTAGCAAACAAGCTCCTAATGGAAAACCTCCACCAATTCCTTTTGCAATCGGTACAATATCAGGAACAATTTCTGATTTTTCAAATGCAAAAAAATCACCTGTTCTTCCAATACCACATTGGACTTCATCTAAAATTAAAAGAAGATTTTTTTCATCACATAGCTCTCTTAAACCTTTCAAGCAATAATCTGGAACTTCTTTTATTCCCCCTTCACCTAAAATTGTCTCTATCATAATTCCAGCCGTTTCATTAGTTATTACTTTTTTTAATGATTCGAGATCTGCAAAAGGAACTTGATCAAATCCATCTACTTTTGGATCAAAACCTTCTATATGTTTTGAATTATTTGCTGCAAATAGTGCGGCAAGAGTTCTTCCATGAAAAGCCCCTTTAAAAGTAATTATTCTTTTTTTATTAGGTTGACCAATTGTATGAAAATATTTTCTAGCAATTTTAATACTAGCCTCGGTAGCTTCCGATCCAGAATTTTGGAAACACACAAAATCAGCAAAGGTATAATCCGTTAATCTTTTTGCTAACTTTTCCTGTTCGGGGATAACAAACATATTTGATACATGCCAAAGTTTTTTTGATTGTTCTTGAATAATTTTTACTAAATGCTCGTGGCAATGGCCTAATGAATTAACAGCAATGCCACTTGCAAAATCTAAATATTGCTCACCTTTCAGATCATAAAGGTAACATCCCTTGCCTTTTGAAAAGGAAATATTTTTCCTTGCGTACGTTCCTAGAACTGAACTCATATAAATTAAAATTTAATTTTGTATCCTCTTTTGTACAATAGATAGGCAATAAGCCAAATAACAAAAGATAGAATAGTTAGATATGTCATTCCGTAAATAACTGATCCATCCATTGTTCCAATAAATCCGTACCTAAAACCATCAATCATATAAAAGAAAGGGTTTAATTCACTTATGGTGTGAAGAATTGAAGGAAGCCTGTCTATAGAATAAAAAGTTCCCGACAAAAAAGAAAGTGGCACTATTAAAAAGTTTGTAACGGTTGCCATGTGATCAAATTTTTCTGCCCAAAGTCCCGCTATAAAACCTGCAGATCCCAAAATAAAGGAGCTTAAAAATGTAAATATAATAACGTGAATAAAACTTGTAATAGTTATGTCAATAATAAACGAAAAAACAATTATTGAAATAGAAGCTATAACTATGCTTCTGCTGCATGCAGCCAGAATGGTAGCTGTCACTACCTCTCCCGCAGATAAAGGTGCGGAAATTGTATCAAAAATAGTACCCTGAATCTTTCCAATCATTATCGATGAAGATGAATGAGAAAATGCTTGTTGAATAACACTCATTGCAATAAGACCAGGTGCAAGAAAATTAATAAAAGGTACTTCCAGTACATTTCCTTTTTCATCGCCAATAGCCAGGGAAAGAACAAATAAAAATAGTAGAGAAGTAATTAATGGAGAGAAAAGTGTTTGAATCCAAACGTTTATAAATCTTAGAGTTTCTTTTTTATATAGTGTCCAAACACCAATCCAATTTACAAATCCAAATTTTGTTACACCAATTTTATATTTTTTTTCTAATTCAACCATCACTCGTTATATCTATTAGTTTTTTTTAAAAAATTGTTAAAAAACTAATAAAATACATTGAAAATTCTAAATTTTTATGTGTATTTAACTTGATATTGTAGATATATAACAAGTTGGTACTATATATAGATTGAATAATTTATGGGTTGGACGCCAGAAAGAGTAGATAAACTAAAACAGCTTTGGGGTAAAGGTAATACTGCATACCAAATTGCATCCATTATTGGTGGAGTAACCAGAAATGCAGTAATTGGAAAAGCGCACCGATTAAATCTTGCTGCAAAATCTATTCAAAAAAAAAATAACTTTAATCAAGTTTCACAGTATCAAGAAAATACTCTACAACCTGAAAGAAAAGTACGCAGAAGTAGATTTAAATCACTATTGCTAGATAAAAGTTTTGAACCAGAAAACCCAAAGTCCTTAGAAGAACTACATGATGAAATTTGTAGATGGCCTATCGGACATCCCGATAAACCAGATTTTTATTTTTGTGGAAGAAAGTCAATGAAGGATTTTTCCTATTGCAAACTACACGTTTTATATGCTTTCCAACCGAAAAACAAAAAAGAAGATTTGATCGAAAAAGATAAAAATGATGAGGTTCCTCAATTTATCAAAAAAAAAATTAAGTCGGCCTAATTTTCCTTGTGTTTTTTCCTTAATTTTTTCAATTGTTTTATGATTTAAGTTATTGTATAAGCGGAGATTACACTTCAACGATTAGTGAAATAATATAATTTTTTACTGAATTAGTTATCAACATAGGCTATATAAAGACAGTCGCAAAATGACTATATGGAGCTAACATTAATATACACGGTCATCGGTTTTGCTCTTGCTGGTTGGTCAGTGATAGCGAATGACTCCATTCAAACTTTAGGTACATTCATTGCCTCTAAACAGAAATGGTTTAAGTGGTACACATTAGCCACTGCTGCATCTTTTGCTATGCTCATTACAGTATGTTATGGGTGGTGGATATATGATGGCGACATTTCATATGGAAGATTAACACAAATTCCTTACCAAAAAATTCAGTGGTATCACGCTGTTGCTCCTGGAATATTATTATTACTAACAAGAGTTGGGATTCCGGTTTCAACAACTTTCTTAGTATTGTCAGTATTTGCTTCAACGATTGTTCTTGAAAAAATGCTTTTAAAAAGCGTGGTAGGCTACGGGATTGCTGCTGTTGTTGCTTATGTTTGTTGGATCGCTATTTCAAAATTCATTAATGAAAAATTCGATGAAATCACCGATAAAAAGAAAATTACTTTTTGGCGTAATTCTGTTTGGGTAACTTCAGCTTTTTTATGGGGTACCTGGTTAATGCACGATGTTGCAAATATTGCTGTTTATTTACCAAGACAACTTGATATTTCGTTATTAGCTATTGTCCTTATTTATTTTTCACTTCTCCTTTTTTATATTTTTTACATTCATGGAGGACCTATACAAAAAGTTGTTTTGGATAAAACGGGAACTAGATATGCAAGATCAGCTACTATTATTAATATAATTTATGCATTGGTACTCTATTATTTCAAAGAATTAAACGATCTTCCTATGTCAACAACCTGGGTTTTTGTTGGATTGTTATGCGGAAGGGAACTGGCAATTTCTACAATGAACAAAGAATATAAATTCAAATATGTGTTTCCACTCATTGGTAAAGACTTCATTAAAATGGTCTTTGGCTTAAGTGTATCGGTTGGGATAGTATTGGCGATACATTACATAATTATTCCTAGCGGCTTTGGTATATAATTTTCATTTTTCATTACAGCTTTGCGAACTGTCCACCCTTTCTAAAACGCCAAATGTAACTTGGTAATACTGACTCGATAGTTTTGGGGTTAATCTTCAAATTCTTAAGTGTGGGATATTTATTGGTAACAATATTATCATATTTCAACATCTCTACTTGATCGGTGGTTAGTAGAGGTTTAGGTAATAATTGTAAAATCTTTGCTTGAAATTTTGCAAGTAGAAATGGAATGGGAACAAGAAATCTTTTCTTATTTATTTCTTTTAATAAAATTTTCATTAATTCTTTATAAGTAAATATTTGAGGTCCCCCTAATTCAAAAATATTATTATCAATTTCCTCTTTTTCTAAAACTGCCATAATAGATTTTGCTATATCTCCTACATAAATGGGTTGAAAATAAGTTAGACCTCCACCAATCAAAGGAAGGGCAGGAAAAAATTCAGTTATTGAGGCAAACTGATTAAAAAATTTATCTTCAGGACCAAATATAACCGATGGTCTTAAAATTACAGAACGATTAAAATTATTTATAATATTTTTTTCACCCTTTAATTTTGATTGCATATATTGAGAACTGACAGTTTCCTTAATTCCCAAGGCACTGATATGAACGAGTTTTTTGATGTTTAGTTCGCTACATAATTTGGATAGCAAGTCAGGAAATTTTGCATGAATATCTTCAAACTTTTGTTTTTTAGTTTCATACAAAATTCCAACAAGATTGATAACTACATCAGAGCTCTTTACTAGAATTCTTAATTTTTCTTCATCAAAAAGATTTATCTTTTCAAGATCTATTTGTCCTGAATTTCCTAGTGGCTTCAAGTACCCGCATAAATAAGGCGATCGCGTGACGGCAATGATCCGAAAGTCTTTTTTTGCTAGTCTCCTGATTAAATGTCTTCCAATAAATCCGCTTGCTCCAAATATACAGACGACTTTTCCTAGATTTTTTTGCATTTTGTTATTATTAACATTATATATATTTTTAAATATGATAAAAATTTATAAGTTTAAAGGTGACATATCTTCAGGCGCATTGAAAGAATTAGAAAAACACAGTAATATCAGTTTAGATACTGAAGGATCTGGGCTTCAGATACCTCATCGTGATCGATTGTCTCTTATTCAGCTTTCTTCTGGAAATAATGAAGCCTATATAATCCAACCCAGCCAACAATACCAATGCCCCAATATTGTTAAAATTCTAGAAAACGAAAAAATAACAAAAATAGGTCACTATCTTAGATACGATGTTTTAAATCTACAGTATTTTTTAAAGTGCCAAGTAAAAAATATTTGGGACTCGAAAGTTTGTTCAAAACTCGTTAGAACTTATAGTCAAAATCACGGATTAAAAGATTTAGTTTTTGAATTTTGTGAAGGTAAAAAGCTTAACAAGCAGTATGGATCGAGTGATTGGAATAAGAGTCTAGATGAGATGACAAATGCTATGCTCCAATATGCTGCTGGAGATGTAATTTATTTACATAAAATAAAAGATGCGTTGCACAAAATGTTAGTAAGAGAAAACAGACTAGAACTCTTTGAAAGTTGTATGAAATTTTTACCAAGTCGTATCAAGTTAGACGAAAAATTATTTACCGAAGATATTTTTGCACACTAAAAAATGAATAAAGATATAAAAGTCGCAAGGCAAACCATAAACACAGAAATACAAGCGCTTAAAAAATTATTGGCGAGTTTTAATCGTTCTTCCCAATTTTCAAAAGCTGTTAATTTAATTTCTAAAATTAGAGGAAAATGTTTGGTCGTTGGTGTAGGTAAAAGTTATTTATGCGGACTCAAAACCGCCTCAACTTTATCAAGTTTAGGCACACCAAGTGTAGCTTTTTCGGCAAGCGATTTGCAACACGGTGGTTTAGGTGCTATTCAAAAAAATCGTGATGTACTATTGGTATTTAGTGTTTCGGGAGAATCTGCTGAATTAAATAGTATTTTGCAATACGCTAATAGAAACGGCATTCCAGTTATTGGGGTGAGCTGCAAGCCATCTTCAATGCTACTTCGTTATTCTACAATCAAAATTTTACTACCAAAAGTTGTTGAATCAGGCCATAGTCTAGCCCCAACATCATCAAGTTTAAACTTTCTCTCTTGGGGAGACTCGCTTGCCATATCTTTAATGAAGAGAAAAAAATGGACGAATAAAAAATTTGTAGAACATCATACCGGAGGATCTCTAGCCACAGCTTTAATTCAAGTAAGAGAAATAATGGCAAAAGGAAAAGAAATTCCACTTATTTCTTCTAACAAAATGATGAGGGCCGCAATAACTGAAATGAACAAAAAAAAAATGGGAATAGTTTGTGTAAAAGACAAAAATTCAATAATGCTATTGACAGATGGAGATGTTCGAAGACACTCCAATAATTTATATAAAAAAAAAATCATAAAAGTTGCAACCAAAAATCCAACCTGGATTGCAGATACAGATACCGCACTTTCTGCAATTAATACAATGAACACCAAAGGTATAACATCTCTTTTAGTTGCAAAAAAAAGGGATATAAAAAAAAAGGTTAAAAGATTGGTAGGCATCCTACATATGCATACTGCTTTGGCGCTTGGAATTAAATGAAAAAAAATAGAGTTATTCAGTTTTCTCTTGTAATAGCAATTATAATACTTTTTTTTACCACTTACTATTCTGGTAACAAAGATAAAATTGATGAGGCTAATAAAAATAGTTCCACTGAAAATGCTAGTAAATTAACAGAAGAAACAAGTGATATTATAGAGAATGTAAATTACGCTGGAACTAACAATAGAGGAACTTTTTTCGAATTAAACGCAGCCATAGCTGAGATAAGACGCGACAAACCCAACTTATCCCAACTTCAAGATGTTTTTGTTATCATCAGGCTAAAAAATTTAAGAACAATACATATCCGATCTGATAAAGCTATTTTTAACAAAATATCCAATGATTGCGAATTTTTTGGAAATGTTAAAATTACCGAACAAGACAATATTATAACTAGCGACAATTTGAATTATTATAACTCCAAAAATTTTTTACAGGCATATAATAATGTCGAATATAACGGTATGAAAGGAGCTTTATTCGCAGATAAAGTGGACGTGGATCTTTTAAAAAACGAAGCTAATATTTTTATGTTCAATAAAAATGATAAAGTAAAGGTAAAATATAAAAACTAGCTATGTCTTCTGTAAAGAAATTTAGAATATTAAAATTTAAATCCAAGAAGCCACCAATTTTAAGTGTTAAAGGAATATCTAAGTCAATTAATAAAATGCCTATACTAAAAAATATTAATTTTAATATCTCCAAAGGAGAACTATATGGGCTTCTTGGGCCTAACGGAGCAGGAAAATCGGTGACCTTTAACTGTCTTCTCGGAGTCATGAAAATTGATCAAGGGGATATATATGTGGAAGGAATAAAGATCACCGCTCTTCCTATTCACGAACGAGCTAAACGGTTCGGCATATCATATGTAAGCCAAATGGATAGTGTATTCCGCGGCCTCTCGTGTGAAGATAACCTGAGAGCAGTTGCCGAGATAATAATAAAAGATAAAACAAAGCAAGAAACTATCGTTCAAGAATTGTTATCAGAATTTAATTTAAATCACGTAAGAAAACTAAAGGCCGACGTCTTGAGTGGTGGCCAACGCAAAAAATGTATTATTGCTCGCGCTTTAATTAACAATCCAAAACTATTATTATTAGACGAGCCTCTCGGCGCTGTAGACCCAATATCAATAGATATGATTAAAAAGATAATTGTTGATCTCCAAGTTAAACGTGGTGTTAGCGTTCTGATAACTGATCACAACGCACAGAATGTTTTAAGCATTGTGGATTATTGCAGTTTAATTGTAGATGGAGAAATCATTTGTAATGGCCGACCACATGAAATAGTTAAAGATCGGCAGGCACGAAAATTTTACTTCGGGGAAAACTGGTAATTTAAAATATATAATTACAGTATTAAACTTAGATGAAATCTTTTTCAATTATAATTGAAAAAAAAATAAACAGATTTAATAAATCTATATTTGTTCCCGGCGATAAATCCTGTTCGATTAGATATTTTTTTTTAGCTTCACAAGCTTATGGTCTTTCTAGAGCAAAAGGAATTCTTGAATCAGAAGACATATTTTCAACTATAAAAGCTTTAACCAAGCTTGGTATTCGCATAGTTAAAAAAAATAATACCTGGCTTGTTTGGGGAAATGGATTGAATTCTTTAACGACCAAAGATAATATTTCAATAGATTGTGGAAATTCAGGCACACTTTCTAGATTTATATTGTCAATTTTATCTACCTATCCCAAAAAAATTAAAGTATACGGGGACCATTCGCTCAACAAGAGACCCATGGATCGAATAATGAATCCTTTAGAAAAATTGGGCGCTTTTTTTCAAACTAAAAAAAAAGTAAAGAGAACTCTTCCCTGCTATATAACCGGAAGCGAAATGCCAATTAAAATTGACCATGAAGAAAAAATCGGTAGCGGGCAAATTAAAGGAGGACTGATTATCGCGTCACTTGGATGTCCGGGAATCTCAACAATTAAGGAATTCAAAAATAAACAATCGAGGAACCACACCGAAAAAATGCTAAAGTTTGCAGGATCAAAAATTATTGAAGTTAAAAAATTTAAAAATTACAATCTAATCTCCATTAAGGGGCAAAAAGATTTTAAAGCATTTAATTTAAATGTGGGCGGTGATTTTTCCTCCGCTTCTTTTTTTATTTTACTAACTTTGTTAAGCAAAAACTCTCAACTTAAAATAAAATCTGTAAATCTAAACCCCACGCGTCTTGGAGCTTTAAAAATCTTGAAAAAGATGGGAGGCAAAATTATTCTTCAAAATATAAAGTTTCAATGTGGAGAAAGAATTGGAGATATAACAGTAAAAAGTAGCAATTTAAAATCAATTAATTGTCCAACTTCCATTGTTCCTCTTGCTATCGACGAAATGCCACTGATATTTTTGGCGGCTTCGTTTGCAAATGGAATATCAAATTTCAGGGCTTGCGGTGAATTAGAAAAGAAAGAGTCGCCGAGATTGAGTCTGATGAACAAAATGTTAACTCAAATTGGAATTAGAACAAAATTAAAAGATCGTGACTCTATAAAAATATATGGTAACCCTAAATTAAATTTGAATAATAGAATTTACAGAATAAAGACAAGTTATGATCATAGATTAAGCATGCTCGGTATCGTTTTGGGATTAACATTGGGAGGAAAAATTATAGTAGAAGATTGCCACTCTATCGCCACAAGTTTTCCAAATTTTTTAAATTTGATGAAACAACTAGGTGCAAAGTATGAAATTATCAAATAATACAAAATTATTAATTGCTGCCGATGGAGGAGCAAGTTCAGGAAAAACAACGGCTAGTAAATTAATTGCAAAAAAATATGGTCTTAAACTTCTAACTTCTGGTCTCTTGTATCGTTTTGTTGCCTATAAACTTCTTAAAGCTAAAAAAATAAAATCTAGAAATTTATTTTTAAAGAAAATTACAAAAAAAATTAACTCGAAAGATTTAAAAAATAGAAATTTATTTGACGCCGAAGTAACCAAATATACTTCAAAAATCGCAAAAATTAAAAGAATCCGAAATCTTTTAAAAGGTTATCAAATAAATTTTGCTAAAAATAGACTTTGTATTATAGAGGGTCGTGACATCGGTACCGTTATAATTCCAAAAGCAAACTTAAAACTATTTTTTAAATGTTCTTTATATACCAAGGCAAAAAGAAGATTTGAAGAATATAAAAAAACAAATAAAAAGATTTCGTTTAATGAGGTCAAAAAGGCAATAAAATTGCGAGATTTAAATGATTCAAAAAGAAAAATAAGTCCTTTAAAACCCGCAAAAGATGCTGTAATTGTTGACACCTCGAAAATAAATAAAAAACAAATGCTAATAAAACTTTCGAAGATTATAGAAGAAAAATTAAAAGAAATGTATGGAAGAAATTTATAAAGATTTAAGTTCACCAAAAAGTAAGGAATTTGAAAAATTATTAAATGACGAATTTTCAAAATCACATATTTCCGAAGGAAAAATTGCAGATGGTACAATTACAAAAATTACAAACAAACTTATTTTTCTAGAATTGCCAGGCGCCAAGTCTGAAGGAACTTTAGATATTAATGAAATTAAACTTTTAAAAGAAGAAAGTAACTTAAAAGTGGGTTCAAAAATATCTGTCTTAATCGTAAAACTGGAAGATAAAAAAGGTGACTTAATAATCAGCAGAGAAAAAGCTAAAAAAATAAAAAGCTGGAAAAGACTTGAAAAAGCCTTTGAAAATAATGAAGAAGTTCAGGGACAGATTATTTCAAAAATAAAAGGTGGTTTTGTAGTTGATGTTCAGTCCTCTATGTGTTTTTTACCAGGAAGTCAAGTTGATCTTCAACCCCAAAAAAATATTAATCACTTAATGAAAGAACCTTTAAAGTTCATGATTGTAAAATGCGATAAAATTCGAGGTAATATCGTAGTGTCTAGAAGGGCAGTCCTAGAAAATATGAAGAACGCCAACAAAGAAGAAGCTCTAAGCAAATTTAATGAGGGCGATACTGTCGAGGGAACAGTTAAAGGAATAACTGATTACGGTGTTTTTTTTGATTTAAATGGGATTGATTGCATGACATATATTAATGAGTGTTCTTGGAGTAGAATTGGTCATCCAGAAGAATTATTTACGATCGGTCAAAAACAGAAATTAAAAATCATTAAAATTGATACTGAAAATAAAAAAATTTCAACTTCAGTAAAGATGTTAACACCTGATCCATTTAACACCAAAATAAACAATTATAAGGTTGGAGAAATTTATCCAGCGGAAGTACGCAAGATAACTGATTACGGAGTTTTTCTATCTCTTGAAGATGGATTGGAAGGCTTGTGCCACCAGTCAGAACTAACCCATATTAAAAAGAATATTTCAGCAACAAAACTTCTATCTCTTTCTCAAAAGATTCAGGTAATGATCATGGAAATTGATGTTAAAAAAAGAAGAATATCTTTATCATATAAAAACACCCAACCTAATCCTTGGAAAAAATTTGAAAAAGAATTTCCAGTTGGTTCCAAAGTTGAGGGCACAATAAAAAATATTACAGAATTTGCTCTCTTCATTAATATCAATGATTTTGATTTAGATGGAATGATTCACTATAAGGATATTTCTTATGAAGAGTCAGTAGAAGAACTTGGGAAATATAAAAAAAATGACCCGATAACAGCTAGAGTTTTAGAACACAATCAAGAAAAAATAAGATTGGGTTTGAAACAACTTTTGCCAGATCCAATAGATTATTTTAAAGACAAAAAGAAGAAGGATATTATAACCGTTATTGTCCTTGAAACTTTAGATGATGCTATCAAAGTTAAACCGAGCGATTGTTCGATGAAAATATTAATTAAAAAAAACCAAATTGCAATAAATAAAGAGGATCAAAGAACTAATCGTTTTAATAAAGGCGACAAAATAGATTGTATGTTGCTAGATTTAGATTTAAAAAAAAGAAAAGTATCTTTATCAATTAAAATGCTTGAGGAAGAACAAACTAAGGAAGCAATTAAAAAATACGGCAGCGTGGATAGCGGCAGATCGTTACCCTTCGCTAAACTTCCAGAAGCTCTCAAGAAAAAAAATAAGACAGAAGAAAAATAAAATTGAGTTTCGTTAAAAATCGAATATTAGAACAATTAGCTAATTCCTACCCCAATTTTCTTAGACGAGATCTAGAAAAAGCCTTAAACCTTGTATTGAATGAAATAATCAAAGCAATTGCTAAAGGCGAGAATGTTCAAATTAGAGGGTTTGGTTCCTTCAAAAATAAGCAGTTAAAAACTAGAATCGGCAGAAATCCCAAAGATGGATCGAGAATAAATATCCCTGCCAAGCAAGGTGTGCATTGGAAAATAAGCAAAGAACTTTTTCAAAAATTAAATCAAAACACAAATCAAGATGAATAAAATTATACTCGCTTTGGATACAACAGACGTTCATCAAGCTTTGGAAACCACAAAAAAAATAATAGATAAAATTTTTACGATAAAATTAGGTTTAGAATTTTTTAATGCAAACGGAAAAAATGGAATTCAAAAGTTTAATAACATAGGAATTAACAATTTAATGTTAGATCTTAAATTGAAAGATATACCTCAAACCGTTTACAAAGCTATAAAAGCACTAGATGATATTAAATTTGGTTTCTTAACAATTCACGCCCAAGGCGGTAAAGCAATGATAGAAAAAGCTAAAGAAGCAGCTAGTGAAATAAAATCTCGACCTAAAATTTTAATGGTAACTATTTTAACTTCTCTAAATGATAATGACTTAAAAATCATGGGCAACGACAGTGGCGTCATGCAGCAAGTTGAACATTTAGCAAAAATAGCCAAGGAAATGGGGGTTGGTGTAGTTTGTTCTGGGCACGAAGCCAAAACGGTTAGAAAAATTCTTGGTTCCAATCTCCAAATATTTACTCCAGGGGTACGTATGCCTAACGATAATAGCGAAGATCAACAAAGAGTCTGCACTCCTTTGGAAAGTATAAAAAATGGATCTGATAAAATAATTATGGGAAGAAGCTTGATAAAAGGAAATATTGAAGAAAACTTAAATCAAGTAACAGAATCAATAAAAACATAAACATATGCCAATAGAGTTAAAAATCTGCGGCATAAACTCTAATAACATCATCAAAACAATTGTTCAAAATGGAGGATGCCAATACTTAGGTTTTATTTTTTATCCCCCTTCCCCAAGAAATTTATCAATCGCAGAATCCAAAAAACTTACCTCGATTGTACCTACTCATATTAAAAAAGTTGCTGTTTTGGTAAAACCAGAAAACGATTTTGTTGAAAAAATTAAAGATGAATTTGATTATCTTCAGATATATGAAACTTCTCCATCTGAAAGTAAAACGTTAAAATTGATATCCAACAAAAAAATTATTCAGGCTATTAAAGTAAAAAAAAAAGAGGACATAAATTTATATAAACAATACATAGGTGTTGTGGATGAATTTCTATTTGATTCTTCCGCTATGGAAAAAAGTTCTATTTTTGATTGGAGTTACTTGAAAAACATTGAAATTAATGAATGGTTTCTCGCTGGTGGAATAAATATAAACAACCTTGAAAAAGCATCAAAAATTTCAAAAAAAATTGATATTTCTTCAGCTTTAGAAGATAATCCTGGAGTAAAATCTTCTAAAAAGGTTTCAGAT
>Ga0187827_10003929_pt1 | contig 18698 bp, 8 predicted proteins | sample ETNtaG_39_FD_167969 | JGI IMG/M metagenome (GOLD analysis project Ga0187827, IMG submission 167969) | Marine microbial and viral communities from oxygen minimum zone, Eastern Pacific Ocean - ETNP2014_SV_150_PacBio MetaG (Illumina Assembly) | ecosystem: Environmental > Aquatic > Marine > Hypoxic... | reverse complement strand
AAATGATATAATTAGTTTAATAGAGGATTATGAACCTAGAGCTAATATTACAAGTGTACTAGTAGGTTCACAAGGTTATTCATTAAATGTTCTTTTAATTTATGCTGTTGGGAATGATCCCAATCCACACCGATTAGACTTAACATTAGAGAGAGTAAGATAATGCCAACAATAAACAGTTCAAATATTAATATAACAGATTTAGACTTTGAAGAAGTAGAAGCAAGTCTAAAAGAATACTTAAAAGGACAAACAGTTTTATCAGACTATGAGTTCGAAGGATCTAATTTATCCTTACTTACAGATTTGTTAGCATACTCTGCTCACACTTCAGCATTCAATGCTAACATGGTAGCATCAGAGATGTTTTTAGACACAGCACAAATCCGAAAGAATGTAGTGTCCCGAGCTAAAGAATTAGGATATACACCTTCTTCACGAACAGCAGCTAAAAGTACTTTTGATTTAACGGTTAATAATCCTATAGTTGGGGGTTCAGTTCCATCTAGTTTAACTATGTTACGAGGCCACGAATTTACAACCGTTTTTGATGGAACATCATATACATTTATATCTTTAGATAATAAAACAATATCACCTTCAGGAACAACATTTATATTTAAAGATTTAGAAATTTATCAAGGTCAATTAACTACTGATGTTTATAGATACAGTGGTCAAATTGCCAATCAAAGATTTCCATTATTAAATGTTGATGTTGATACATCAACAATCAAAATTAATGTAACTTCAAATAATGTAGTAACAAATTGGAGTTTGGCAGGGGATTTAACAGGTATTACAACAACATCAGAAGTATTTTATCTTCAAGAAAATGATGATGGTTTATTTGAAGTGTATTTTGGAGATGATATAATTGGGAAACAACCAAAAGATAGTGATTTAATTTCTATTTCTTATTTAATAGCAGATACAGAACATGCTAATGGAGCTTCTATTTTTACAATGTCTACATCAATTAATGGAAATTCTGATGTAACATTTACAAATATGGTAACTGCATCAGGGGGTAAAGATATTGAGACTCCAGACCAAATCAAATTTTCAGCTAGTAAGTTCTATACTTCACAAAACAGATTAGTTACAGTTCAAGATTATAAAGCAAAACTACAAGACTTATATCCAGGTGCTGATTCAATAGCTGTATGGGGTGGTGAAGATCACGATCCTATATCTTATGGTAAAGTTTTTGTATCTATAAAACCTTCTCAATATTCAAACAATTTAACAACAGCTGAAAAAGACACATTAAAAAAATCTTTAAAAGAATTAAGTATTATGACTGTAAGGCCAGATGTAATAGATGCCGCGATATTAGAAATACTTGTTACAAGTAGTTTCAAGTATGATCCGACAAAAACATCTCAAACAAAATCAGCGTTAGAGACATTAGTTAAAGCAGCTATTATATCTTATGATAACAATTACCTTTCTGGATTTGACACATTATTCAGACATTCACAATTAACAGGTAATATAGATAATGTAGAAACATCAATTCTCTCTAATATTACAAAAATAAAATTAAGAAAGAATTTATTAACTACAACAGATGGAACTGCAGCTGCTTATACATTAGATTTTGGTAATGCTTTATACAACCCACATACTGATCATAATAAAGTAGGTGGTGGTATTTTAACGACAACAGGTTTTTATGTTTCTGGTGACGCAACAGAATATTTTTATGATGATGATGGTTCAGGTGCTATAAGAAGATTTTATGTCTCAGGTTCTGAACGCATTTATAAAGATAATACAGCAGGAACAATAATATATTCATCAGGTAAAATAACTTTGAATTCATTAACAACGAGTTCTACATCTAATACTGATGATACAATAGATTTCACAGTTATTCCAGACTCTTATGATGTCATATCAAGTCGGAATCAACTGTTGGATATCACGGCAGCTCAAATCTCTGTAACAGGTACAGCTGATACGGTTGCTAGTGGTGAAACGAGTGCTGGAGTTGGTTATACGACCTCTTCTAGTTACTCCTAAACTATGATCCATGTAGAATGCATGGAGTAGGATTCCCTAGTAATAGGGTTTTAACAATGCTAATTTAGGGAGGAAACTAAAAATGGCAGATAAAAAAATAACGGCGCTTACCGATTTAAGCACAGGAATAGATAGTGTAGATTTATTGCACGTAATTGATGACCCTTCTGGAACTCCAGTAAATAAAAAGGTCTCAGTTGCTAACGTATTAAATTACTTACCATCATTCCTAGCATTTGCTGCAGACCAAGAAGAAGCTTTAACAGGCGCAGGTGCAGCGAGTGTAGCACTACCCGTTACTGCATTTGTTACAAATACTGATAACTCAGGTGACAATGCTGTAACATTAGCTAATGGTACTACAGGAATGATAAAAATTCTGTATACTAAAACTGAAACTACTGCAGGTCAAACAACAGTTGTAACACCAGCAAATTTAGCTGGATACGCAACTATAACTTTTGATGCTGTTGGTGATTCAGCTGTTTTGTATTTCAATGGAACAAATTGGGTACATTTAGCTGGTAATGGTATTGCATTAGCATAATAATTAGTCATGCCTATCTTTTACGACAGGATTGCAGATCAAGTCGAGGAGCTACTGCCTGAGTTCTATCAGGCAGATGGCCCTCGATTTATCTCTTTCCTAAAAGCTTATTTTGAGTTTTTAGAGAAAGGACAACTGATCTATAAAGATGCGGCAGACATTGATTATATTGGTTTAGAAGATGGAACAGTAGCTGGAGAAGCTTTTAATACAGACGGCCAGAGAGGCAATATGTTACAAGAGCCCGGAACTTACAAACCATCTTCTATAACTAATGCTAAAATAAATTATGAACATGATGTTGATTCAGGTGGTGTACAGAAAACATCTTTTACATCAGGCGAATATGTTGTAGGATCTTCTACAGGTGCTACAGGAAGAATTGATGTCATAGGTACAAGTTCTAACCTTTATATAGAACAATTTTCAGAAGCTCAATTTGATATAGATGAAACTATAACAGGAATGACTTCTGAAATGACAGCCAAAGTGGCTCAGTTTAAAGCCAGTCCTTTACACGCTGCTAATAATCTGTTATCATATGCTGATGTCGATAAGACTTCTGGAGATTTCTTAGAATACTTCAGACGAGACTTTATGCCATTTATTGATAGAGATATATTGGCAAATAAAAGATTGTTACAAAAGCATGTTAAAGAATTGTACTTAGCAAAAGGTACAAAAGAATCTTACGAGTTTTTATTCAGAATACTTTATGGCCTAGAGGCTGAAATAGCATTCCCAACAGAGAATGTCATAAGGCCTTCTGAATCAGAATTCTCTCAACCTACTGTAATGAGATTATACAGTACACACAATTTAACAAAGTATGTAGGTGGACAAATTACAAAATATGCTGGGTCTGTTGTTCTAGCACAAGCATGGATTAACAAAAGTAGTGGTGTTACTGGTACAAATGACGGCGCTAATGGTTATGAGATACAACCTATTTTACCACATAGAGGAACTTTTTCACCAGGAGATTCGGTTGTTATATCTGATAGAGATGGTTTAAGAATAGATGCAACGGGCATAGTTCGTGGTGTCATGGCTGATATAGACCCTGATGAAAGTAGTATTTATGTTGGGATAGAAGATGGAGAAGCCGGAGATTTAGAAGATATTATTCGTGTAGAGAACCCTACTTCTATTTATATCTTAAATGAGGATGGCGATAATATCTTACATGAAGACGGTGATTCACTTTCATTTGAACATAGTTTACATTCAGAAGATTATCAAGTAAGACCTTTTGGGTTAGAAACAGGAACAGGTGTTGGTTCATTATTAACAGAAGAATCAGTTTATGATATAGATGGAAATTTAATTACTGATTACGTTTTATTAGATGAAAATACAGATTTTTATGATGGTATGGTCACACATAACCCTGAAGTAAGATTAATAATGGAAAGTAATGAGAATATACAACTTGAGGATGCCTATGGTGTATTATTGAGTAATGATTCACAAATACCAGATCAACAATGGGTAGATTTACAACCAAGTAGTAGGAGTATGGATGGTGGTCTTTACGGAGAACTGGCTTCATTGGGTTCTTTGTATGTAGAATCAGATACTTTCAATTATCAATCTCCAGCTGGAGGAACAGCTACACAATCACTTAATGTTATTGGTGGAATTGGTAGAGGTGGAATTACTGAAGTAATTATTGATGATGCTGGAACAAGTTATTCAGCTGAAGATCCGATAGTATTTCTTAATACAGGTACAGATGGTACTCTTGCAGAGGCAAGTATAGAAGTAACTGAAGGAAATGTAACATTAGAATCAGGAACAACACCTGGAATTCAAACCTTTACGGCTACCGCTAATCAAGTAATTTTTGAAGGTAGAGATAATGAAGGACGAATGTTAGGTTTTGATCCAAGAAAAGTAGAAGTATATGTTGAAGGAACTGAATTAACTAGAGAAACACATTTCCAAACAGATCAATCAGGACAAAAAGTAACTCTTATAGGAACTTATGCTTCAGGTCAAGCAGATGCACTTTCTAATAGTGATACTGTAGAAATAGTTGCATCGTTTAGAGGACTATTATTAGAAAATGCATTAAGACCTGAAAAGTTTGATGGTGTGAAACAAGCTTTTGTAGATGTACCAGGTTATATTGCTAATGAATCTTCTGGAGCTATTAAAAAAGTACAAATAACAAATCCTGGAGTAAATTATAAAGCTCTACCACAAGTTTTTGTAGGTGGACATATTTATTATGATACTATGACAACAGGGACTTTGTTTACAGTTGGAGAAATTATAAGAGAATCAGGAAGTAATGGTGAGATGACTGTAGTAAGTCACGATACCGATAAGAAAAGATTATTAGTTTACAAAAAAACTTCAGATGCAGCTGGAGTTCCATCGGGAACAATCACAGGCCTGTCATCAGGTTCAGTATGTAGTATATCACAAACAAATGTTACCGCAGGAAGATTAGCTAAACTGTGGACATGGGGTGATGATATTGGTTCAATTAAAAGATTGAAGATGCAAAATGTAGGCCATGACTTTGATCAAGGTGGAATTGGTAATTATAAACAACATGCTATAGTTAAAGATAATGCAGCTGCCCTTGTTGGATCTACAAAAGTAACAGCTAGTTTAACAGGAGCGACAGCGACAATTCATACTTTTGATGGTCTTAAAAATATGGTTACAATGAAAGATGTGAAAGGTATATTTAACAATGGAGATTATTGTACTACAGATGAGAGTCCAGCTAAAACTTTCTTTATTGCTAAAATCAATCCAGCAACTGCTCGGGGAGTATTACAAGGTGCTGCTACAATAGACGGAAACTATACTAATGACACAGGATTTCCTTCAGTAACTTCACAAAGAATACATGATGGTCAAGTTTATCAAGATTTTTCTTATATAATTAAAGTTGGTAGAAGTATTAATGACTATAGAAGTATTATTAAGTCGTTATTATCTCCTGCAGGAACAATCTTCTTTGGTGAAGTAGCCATTAGAAGTCTAGTTGATGCAAGAGCAGAAATATATAACGTCCACTTTGATGGAATTGCAACTACAAGAGCGTTTGTTCCAACATTAATTATTGGTTCAAGAACAGATGTAGCTGACATTGCCTTAGAAGATGGAACAGTGCCAGGTGGTGTAATGGGATTAAATCAATTAACATTGACAGGAACAGGAGCTACAGGAGTATACACAGCTATAAGTCCAGAAGTTCCTTCTGGTGGAACAGGACTTACAGTAACATTACAATTACCAACAACTACATCATATTCAAACTTACAAATTATTACTAGAGGCACAGATTATATTCAAGGTGAGACAGTTACTATCACGCAAGCGATGGTAGGTGGTAGTGGAGGCACAGCCTTTGCAACTTTTGAGATTTCAGAAACTGGATCTCCGTTAGAAACAACTAGTAATTTAACATTTACAAACGCAGCTAATCCAATTGGTAAAGTAGAATTAGAAGATGGTCAAGGTGTTATGTCTACTGAAAGATTTTTATCAATAGCGCATCCTCTTACCCCAGTAAAAGTTTTTAAAGATCAAGCTTCAGGAATATTCTATTCAACTGTTCCAGATGAACCACCTGGTGCACAAGGTCTTATTGTTTCTGGTCCAGGAGCTGATTATACTATTATACCACAAGACAGAGATTTCTTCAATAGATATCTTATGGCTGAAGTTTCACCAAAAGGGTATAGAGTTAATAAACGATTAGAAATATATCCAGCATATAATCAACATAAAATATATTACACAACATTATCAAATGCATTAGCAGTAGGAACTAAAGTAAGAGGTGCTACTTCTAATGCCTTGGGTATTGTGATGCAACATGATACAACAAACAAATTTATTATCGTTCATAGAGATCAGGAAGATTGGGGTCAAGCCGGATCACAATTCTCTGGAACAGAAATTATACAAAATACAGCAGCTTCTATAAACTATTTTACAGGAACTTCAATAGAACTTAATTGGACACCAGAAGATATTGTAACGAAACGAGAACCTGCAGCAATCACAGCAGACACATATATAACATCTCAGGCACAAAAGACAGCCGCACAAGGTGGAGCAGAACCATATACTCATGTAGGAGGAGTAGTCGGATTTACAGGTAGAGGTAGAAACATTACTTCTGCAACTGATCCATCAGAAACTTATGATTCAGAAATGAAACAGAGAAAAGTTACTCTTGTATCATCTCCGTTATATACTTCATCAGCAACACAACGAGGTAGATCATTGTCTGCTTCTAATAATACTAAGACACCATTCAATCAGAAGGGTGCAAGAACAGAAGGAACAAACACAATAGTAGCAGGAGATACTTCTCCACCATATCTGGCTATTAATGGAACAGCACTACGAATAGATGATATTAAAAATAGTGTAAGTGAATTACCAGGTGATTCTAGTGTTACAATTCCACTTAATGCAAATGGCTCATCTAGACAAGGTGTAAATATGTCTAAAGGTGTTAATTGGGGATATAGACCGGCAGGACAGAAACTATATGAATCAACTAATTTTGTTTCAGAAAGATTAATTTTTGAAGATGAAGATAATATGGTTCCAGAAGATCATCATGGTAGTATTATTGGAGAATATTTTGGTGGAGATGGTATTGTCTTACTAGAAGATGGTACTGAAATGTTGTTTGAAACAGAAACAACACCAGAGGACACACATTATTTTGTGTCTGAAGAATCAACTCAAATTGCATCATACAATTTAGTTGGTGACAACAACGATAGAATTATTGATGAAACAAGCAGTAAACCTATCATACTAGAAGAAGCACTTATGGCTGGTCAGAAAGAATCTAATCAATCTGGACCAAGTATAGGTGATTTAAGGAATATCATGTTTAGTGAGAACTATACAATAATGCAGAAAGTTCAACAAGAAGGAAACACAGATGACATTATGTTAGAGACTGGAGAGCATCTCATGGTCGAGTCACTTTCAGAAGGACTTAGGATTAGTGACATAAGTAATATATATCCGAACAGATTAGTAAGTAATCTTGAAAGAGAATTGGGTAGAAAGACAAATTTTAATCATTCTGCTGTAGTTCAAACAGGATAAATGATATAAATAACTATTAACAATTAATTAAATTAAGGGTAAAACAATGGCAGCAATAATAACTGAAAAATTTCGTTTGAACAATGCTAAGCAATTTGTTGAAGATATAACTCAGACTAGTTCTGGTTCATATACTTTTATCGGCAGAGGGCATTCATGGACAGACGATTCAACACCGCCAACTCCCGTAGACAGTCCTAATGACGAATTTGATGCATATCGTAATATGGTGGCGTTGAAAAAGATATCACCTTCAGATGTATCGCATGCGATTGTAAGACGAGATTGGACGAGTGGAACAACCTATGACGAATATCGTCATAACTATTCGGCATCTAATACAGCAACAGGTGGAGCCACAACTTTGTGGGATTCACTTTATTATGTTGTAACAGATGACTATAACGTATATAAATGTATATCTAACGGAACTGGAATTACAGGCGGAACTGCGGCCGCGGCATCAACACAAAAACCAGATCATACAGATACTGCATTAGATGTAGAATCAGATGGATATGTATGGAAATATATGTATTCTATCCCTGCATCAGATGTGATTAAATTTGTTACTAATGATTTCATGCCTGTTAAAACACTAGGAGCGAAATTAGCAGTAGCTGGTGGAGTTGATACAGGTTCACAAGATGGTAGATTAGGAGATGCTTCTACTGATGATGGTTCAGCACAATGGGATGTTGAAAACGCAGCAGTTGACGGATCTATAATCAAAGCACGAGTTCGTGCAGCAGGTAGTGGATACACAGCATCAACGACAACAAATAGTATAGCAATTCGTGGCGATGGAGCAAGTGGTGTATGTAGTGTTGTAACAAGTGGTTCTGGAACAGTAAGTACTGTAACAATCACAACTGCAGGAACAGGATATACATATGCTTATATAGCAAATAATGATATTCCTGGTTTTGATAACGACAATCAACCAGCAGATGGTACAAATGCTTCAGCAAATATAGAATTTATAATTGGTCCAAAACACGGTCATGGTGCAGATCCAATAGAAGAATTAGGTGGTAACTATGTTATTCTTAATTCTAGATTAGAGTATGCAGAAGGCTCAGGAGATTTTCCAACTGATAACGATTTTAGACAAATCGGAGTTGTTGTAAATCCAACTGATACTAATAATGCTTTGATCACAGCATCAACAGCTAAAGCCTATAAGACAATGACATTTCAATCAGGTTCATTTGTAGCACCGACTGTAGATACACTTGTTAGAAACGCAAATCCAGAAACAAAAACTACGGCAGTAGGAGTAGTTGTATCAGTAGATTCAACAAATAGAATAATTTCTTTCTTACCATATCCTAATGAAGCTGGTAATTTTGTTGCATTTGCAAACGGAAATAGTATTTTTTCTGCAAGTAGCACAGCACATGGTACATTAAATGCAGCTAGTGCAATTGCAGCAGAAGAAGTATTAAGACATTCAGGAGACATAATCTATTTAGAAAATAGAGGTGCAGTTTCAAGAGCGTCTGATCAGATTGAAGATATCAAACTTATAGTCGAAATGTAAGGTAAATAAATGGCGCAAAATACAGATTTAAATGTATCGCCCTATTATGATGATTATGATGAAACAAAGGATTTTCACAGAATTCTATTTCGTCCATCTAATGCGATACAGGCAAGAGAACTAACTCAGTTACAGACGATACTACAGAATCAAACTGAAAAGTTTGGTAATCATGTATTTAAAGAGGGTTCGCTTGTTATGGGCGGAACCGTAACAGTTAATAAAGAATATTATGCTGTTAAGATGATTGACGGCAATCCTAATGGATCAGGTGAGTCTGCAGCTGAAACATACAGAACAGCAGCCGTTGGTAAATTTTATCGAGGTAAAGTATCTGAAGTAGTTGGAAAATGTATTAATACTACAGCAGCTACTAGTGATGGTGACCCACTAACTCTATTTTTCAATATTCTACAATCTGGTAATCCTTCTGGAACAACTTTCTACAGCACATTTGAAGATAATGAAGAAATTGAAGAAGTATCAGTAAATGCATCTGGCGTATATTCAAACGCCAGTAATTCAAATAACGAATTCAGAGCAATCACATTAAATGCAACAGCTACAGGTTCAGCTGCCACAGTTCGTAGTGGTATCTTTTATACAAGGGGTTTCTTTGTAAGATGTCCTGAACAAACTGTCATATTAGACAAATATTCAAACACTCCAACATATAGAGTTGGATTACAGATTGAAGAATCTCTTTTATCTTCAGAAGATGATGCATCTTTATTAGATAATGCTACAGGAACATCTAATGAAAATGCTCCTGGAGCTAATAGATTAAAGATTGCTTTAACATTCGCGAAGAAGGCTGTGGGTGGAACTCAAGACGTTGATAATTTTATTGAGTTATCAAGAGTAGAAGCTGGAATTATTACTAAACAAAAAGATATTTCAGCGTATAATGTATTAGAAAGAACACTAGCGAGAAGAACTTTTGATGAAAGTGGAGATTATGTTACTAAACCTTTTGAAGTACAGTTAAGACAACATTTAAATTCTAGAACTAATAATGGAGTTTATCTTTCTACAAATACTGTAACTCCCGGCGACAAAACTAAATTTGTTGCTGTTGTATCACCAGGTAAAGCTTATGTCAAGGGCTTTGAAATTGATAAACCTTCTCAAAATTTAATTACTATTTTAAAAGCAAGGACTACTGAAGACGCAGGTGCGTTAGCCATTCCTTTTGAAATAGGTAATTATTATAATGTTAATAATGTATATGGTCAACCAGATTTTGGAACAGGTGATTCAGATATTACAGCCTTTGGGCCTGTAGAATTAACTGATACTGTATCATCTACTGCTGGTACTAAAGCAGGGACAACAATAGGAAGAGCACGAGTAAGATATTTTAATTGTGTAACTCCTACAGTAGGCTCAGGAGTCCATACATCGGCATCAGTGCACAGAATACACTTGTTTGATGTTCGTATATACACTAAACTTACAGTAGCGTCAACATCATATGCTTTAACAGCAGGACAAAGAGTTAAAGGTCATAGTTCAGGTGCTAAAGGAACAGTTGCTGAAGATGTTGGTGCGTCAGGTACAACAGCTATGTTAATAGATGTTGAAGGAACATTCACTACATCAGATACCCTTAGATTAGAAAAAGACACAAGTGGTGGTAAAGCAGTTTCAGCTGTTAAAAAATATTCTTCAGATAGTGTAAGACAAATATATCAAACATATAGTGCAACTGCAGGTGCAGGTTCAAAAGTAAGTGGAGCTGCAAACTTCACATGCGATCCTATAACGACAGACAATCAATTTGTATTAACAGGAACAGTTAATTGTGCAGGTAGTACAACAGCTGTAACAGGTGTTAATACTACATTTACACAAGAATTAAAAGAAGGAGATTTAATTGTATTTCCAAGTGCTACATCAGGAATTGTAGCTTCTGTAACAAGTGATACGGCCTTAGTTTTAACAGCTAATGGACCAAATGAAGATGGTAAAGTTTTAAGACAAAGAACACAATTACAAGAACAAGAAAAAACAGTAGCTATTGCAGCTACACCTAAAGATTTCGTATCTTCTTTAACTCCTAATTCAATGATAATTAGAAAACAAGCTACAGAAACATTAAATGGTAGTGGTGCAGGAACAATCAATGGAGTATCTGGTGAAGTTTTAACAGCAGAACCTACTACTAATGCAGGTGATTATTCTATAACTATTATGGAAGATAATACAGGTGGAGATGCAAACGAAGGTAAACTTATTGACATTACAGAACATGCATCTGTTCTAGCAGCAGCTGCTGGTTCTGCAGGTGCAATATCACTTAGTTCTACTAATTCAACAGCAATGGATGTTTCAGATCAAGTTAAAGTTATATATGCTGCGACTAAAGATTCATCAGGTGCTAATGCCGCTAAAACTATACATAGAGCAAGAGGTGTTGCAGTAACAACACCAGCTTCTACAGGTAGTCAATCAACTGTTTATGGAACTAATTATGATGATGAACTTATTACATTAGGTGTTCCTGATGTATTAGCTATAAGAGCAGTTTTTGAATCAAACGACACTACAGGAGCAATACCTAATAAATTAACACTTGCATCTGGATTTGGAGCTAGTAAACCTGGACAGAAATTGACAGGAAGTGTATCAGGAGCTGTAGGTAGAGTTATTCAACATACAAGTAACGACATATATTTTTATTATACTAGTAAATCAAAGTTTACAACTGCTGATACGATAACTAACGAATTTAATACTGATACAACTACTAATAGTAGAGTTTGTTCTGCTGTTGTAGAAGATTCAAAAGATATTACAGGAAATTACTTATTAGATGATGGACAAAGAGATGGATATTATGGATTAGGTTCAATTAAAAGAAGAGCAGGAACTCCTGCACCACAAAATCCTATAGTAATTATATTTGATTACTTTAAATCAGCTGGTGGAAGTTTTCATTCAGTTAATTCTTATTCGGGTAATGCAGATTCAGGTGGACCAGCATTATCGTATGAAAGAATACCAAAATATGTAGCCAATATTTTTGATCCGTTAGGTTTAGAAGGAGATGGTGAATTTGAATTATCTGATGCCGTAGATTTTAGGTCTTATGTTCATTCATTACATGATCCAGCTGGAGCTTTTGATGTTTCTTCTATTACTGATGTTTCAAGTATTACAGTTCAACCATTTAATTATACTTCAGAAGAATTTACAAGTGCTAGAGCTGTAACATTTGATTTACCACAGAGTGCAACATCATTGTCAACATCGGCAATGTCACACTATTTACCAAGAATAGATAAAATAGCATTAAGTTCAGGTGGCCAATTTATTCTAACTAGTGGAGAACCTGCAGAACATCCGGCAGGTCCAACAATTCCAAGTAATTCAATATTATTACATACTCTTTATATTCAACCTTTTACTCAATATCTTGGTAAAATTTCAGTTCAATCACAAGATCATAGACGATTCACAATGAAAGATATTGGTAGAATTCAGGGTAGAGTTAAAAATTTAGAAAGAGTAACAAGTTTAAATGCATTAGAACAAGAAACAAATTTACAAAATATAAAAGATGCGGACGGATTAGATAGGTTTAAATCAGGATTTGTAACTGATAATTTTAGAGGACACAGAACAGGTAATGTATTACATCCAGATTATAAAATAGGCGTTGATAGAAAAACAGGAACATTAAGACCACAACATAAAACAAGATTTTTTGATATATCACTAAATACAGATAAATCAACAGGATATGCAAAGACAGGTGATATAATTACATTGCCTTATACAGAAACAGCTTTTATTACTATAGATAAAGCTTCTTCAACAGAATTTATTAATCCTTATAATATAGTTATATTTAACGGAACGGTTACATTAGATCCTTCAATAGATATATGGTTTAATACAGATAGACAGCCGGGAGTTCGAATCAGCGTTATGGGAGATTACGATGCTGTATTAGCAGGTGCAGAAAATGCAATGGGAGATGTTTGGAATAATTGGCAAAGTGATTGGCTTGGAGAACCTACTGAAACAACTGTAAGTAGAGAAATTACAACACTCGCAGAGGCTCAATATTATGGCATACAAGCAGATGATGTTGATGAAGATGATTGGAATGATAATGAGCTAGTGCCATGAGTTCAACAAGAAATAGTAGACGAGGAAGAGGACACATAGAATGAGTCATCATCATATTTATGGACTAGTAGAAACAATTACAACTACTCAGAACAAGAGAAATACTAGAACAGGTGTTAATACATCTGTTGTAGAAGAATTTGCTGAAACTAGAGTAGATAGAGAAGTTTCTCGGAGTCTTAGCCTAAGAATGCGATCTAAAGATATTACTGTAACAGGAGAACATTTCAAACCTAATACAAGATATTATTTTTTCTTTGACGGGATAGATGTTAATATTTACATGACTGCATCAGCTACTGCCTATGATGTTCTTAGTGCAGGAACACCAGCTATAGGAACAGGGATAAAATCAAATAATGTAGGAAAAATAGTAGCTATATTTTCAATTCCAGATACAGATGAAAGATACTTCACTACTGGTATAAAAACAATGAAAGTAACTGATAGTGCGACAGATTCAGATACTACTTTATCACAAGGAAGAGCACAATATGAAGCATCTGGTACATTATTACATATTGAAGAAGATACGATATCTACAAGAAATGGTGCAGTAGTAACAACAGATATTTCTGAAGAAACTATGACAACTGAAGTAAGATCGGTTGAAGAAAATGTCATAAATTATACTGATCCATTAGCACAATCATTTTTAATAAAAATGGAAGGTGGTGTTTTTATAACATCAGCTGACTTTTATTTTGGAGACAAAGATACATCACTTCCAGTTTGGGTACAAATTAGACACATGGAGAACGGATTTCCAACTCCTAAAGTATTACCTTTTGGAGAAAGTTCTTTAGATCCAGCAGCTGTAAATGTTACAGCAGATGCACAAACACCTACTAGATTTACATTTCCTTCTCCTGTATATTTAGAAACAAATAGAGATTATTGTGTAGTTCTTAGGTCAGATTCAGATGTGTATACAGCATGGGTATCAGAAATGGGTCAAAGAGATATATTCTCTAATGACTTTATAGATCAACAACCTTATGCAGGAAGTTTATTTATGTCACAAAATAACAATACATGGACTGCAGACCAAACTAGAGATTTAAAAATGACTCTCTATAGAGCTGATTTTTCAACTTCTACAAATGGAAGTGTTGTTTTTGAAAATGACACACTACCTGTAGAAACACTTCTTCCAAATCCAATAGAAACAATTTCAGGAACAAAAACATTTAGAGTAAGACATTTTTCACATGGTAATTATGATCAAGCAGTTTCAAATATAACAATAGACGGAGTTGTTCCAGATAGAACAGGATCCATATTAAGATGGACAGATGATACAGTAGAATCAACTTCTGGTAATGATGCAACTGACAGTTCAGCAAGTATAGTAGGAACAGGTGGAACAGGATCAGGTATTACAGCAACATTAACAACATCAGGTGATGATTCAGTAACTTGTGTAATAACAAATCCAGGTCAAGGTTATACGGCTGGTGATGACATAACATTTGAAAAGAATAGTGAAAATTTTGTATTTGATGTAGCAGAAATAGGAGATACACTTGGTGGAATACCAATTAGTTTTATTAACGCTACACATAATGCAGCAGATATGAGTTCAGCATTTAAAGCAGACATAGATGAGTATTTAATTACAATACCAACAGCCACATGGGCTGCAAGAGTTTCAGGTTCTACAAACACAGGTTTAAATGTTCAAGGTGCCACAGAAAATGTAATTGGTGGTGGTACAACTGTAACATCTACTAATAATATATATTATGATTTATTACATACCGAGATTAAAAGTTATACATTGCCTAATACTACCATGACAACAACATTCATGGGGACTGCTGCGACACAACCCATATTAAATAGTACAGCAAATGGATATACAAAAGATACAACTTCTACAACAATTACATTGAATGATAATAACTTTTTAAGTGCACCTAAACTTGTTGCTTCAGGAATTAATGAATCGGCTGAAATGTCAAGTGATAAAAGTTTTACATTAACTAATCAAATAAATTCAACTTTGTCAAATGTTTCACCAGTTATAGATGTTGAAGTGATTGGAGCTCTCGGTATTCAAAATAGAATTAATAAAGTAGATACATCAGCTGATGTCCAAGCGGGCACTTATGTGGCAGCAACAGAGCCCCGCGGTGATAGTAACGCAGCAATATACATGACGAAACGAGTCCAATTAGAAAACCCAGCAAATGCTATTCATGTATTTTTTGATGGATATAGAATATCTACAGTAAATGGAACAACTGATACATCTCCAACTATAGATGTATATTATAAAGTAATAGGACCAGATGATAATTTACAATTTAATGATATAGGTTGGACATTGGCAACAATTAAGAAAACAGTACAACCAGATGCAACAGATTATAAAGAATATGAATATAACATAGAAGCTTTAGAAGAATTTACAGGATTTTCTATTAAACTAGTATTACAATCTTCAGATAGTGCAAATCCACCATTAGTAGAAAACTTTAGAGCAATAGCATTAAGTACATAATGAGTAAGATAAAAGGACAAACAGGTTTAATTAGAGATGACAGTAATAGGGCTGTTGTCAATACAGACACAAACGCATTACATAAAGCTAAAGCAGTAAAAGCAAGATATATAAAACAGAATAGTGAGATAAATACTCTTAAACGAGAAGTTAAAGACATGAAAGAAATTTTATTAGAGATTAACGAGAAAATGAAATGGCAAGAACAGTAGATGTAGGCTCAACTTTTGAGAACTGGAGACAGAATTATAACAATCTGGCGACAGATGTAGGAGATCCTGTAGCATTAACTACAGTAGATAAAACAAGTGTAGTAAACGCTATTAATTATATCATGGATCAATATTTCTTTTTCCAAGATTTTGATTTTGATGGTTCAGATGGAGATAGTTCAAATACAGTATTTCCTGGTTCAGCAATGAGTGGTTTGGATAATGCAGGAAACACTTTTCAATATAAACCACAAAAAGTATTAGTATATAAAAACGGACTTCTACTTAGAAGTGGAACAGACTACACAGCAATTAATGGAACAACGATCACATTAGCAGCATCAGCAAATAACGGAGATGTTATTCGTGTCAGTTCATATACAGGTTCATATACAAATACTCCTTCAGGAGCAGAATCTCAATTCTATTGGCAGACAGCTGGTAGTAATGTTTACAATAACAATGATGCTGGTATAGTTTTACAGACAGGAAGATCAATTGCAAATATTGTAACAGCACCAACAGTTACTAATTCAATTCAATTAGATGGTGATACATACGTTAATGCTGATTTATACCTTAATGCACAAAAAGATTTAAGATTTAGAGATTCAGACAGTTCACATTATGTAGCTGTTCAAGCTCCAGGAACAGTAAGTACTAATAGAACATTAACTTTACCTTCAGCTGAAGATGGTTACATGCTAGCAGTAGCAGCTGTTGGAAGTAACGGTCAAGTTTTAAGTTCAGATGGAGATGGTTCATATTCATGGACTAATGTATCTAATACGAATACAACATATAGTACTTCATGGGTAGATAGTGGTGATAATGCTATATTAAGATTAACACCAAGTACAGGATCAGCTGACGATCTTACGATTGTTGCAGGTTCAGGAATTACAGTAACTCCTTCAGGAGATAATTTAACTATTGTAGCAACTGCAACTTTACCTACCGCTATTACAGTAGCAGATGAATCTTCTGATACTACTTGTTTTCCAGCATTTTTCACTGCAGCTACAGGTGATCTCGGTCCAAAAACTGGAGATAATTTAACATTCAATTCATCAAGTGGAGTTTTAACAGCTACTGGATTTGCAGGGCCAATAACAGGTAATGTAACAGGAAATGTAACAGGAAGTTCAGCAACAGTAACAGGTGCATCACAAGGAAGTATTACAACATTAGCTAATCTTGTTACTGTTGGAACAATCGGAACAGGAGTATGGCAAGGCTCGTCAATAGCTCAAGCTTATTTAACAGGTCAAAGTGGAACAAATACTGGTGACCAATCATCTGTTTCAGGTAATGCTGGAACAGCAACAGCTCTAGCTACAGGTCGAACAATAGGAATGACTGGAGATGTCGTATGGACATCAGCTTCTTTCACAGGTTCAGGTAATGTAACAGGAACATCTGTTATACAAACAGATGCAGTTGATATTGCAATGCTTTCAGCTTCGGGAACAGCTAATTCTTCTACTTTCTTGAGAGGAGATAATACTTGGGCATCCCCAGCAGATGCGAATACATGGAGAGGAGTAACTGCCGGTGGAAATACATTAAGTTCTTCAGAAACATTAGCCTTTACAGCAGGAACTAATGTAAGTATTACAGAATCTGGTGGAGCAGTTACTATAAACTCAACTGATCAATATACAGGAACTTCAAATTTGGCTTTAGGTTCGTCATCAAGTACAGCATACAGAGGAGATAGAGGTACTACTGCTTATGATCATAGTCAAGCGACACATGCTCCTACTGGAGCGGAAGTAAATGTACAATCAGATTGGAATTCAGGTTCAGGCGATGCTCACATATTAAATAAACCTACTATTATCTCTGTAGGTAGTGGAAGTGGTAATGCACACAGAGGAGATCATGGTGCTACAGCTTATACTCACAGTCAAGCGACACATGCTCCTACTAATGCAACAGCAAATGCAGGTACAGTAACTTCAATAGCTACAGGAACTGGTTTATCAGGTGGAACTATTACTAGTTCTGGAACACTTACTAATACAGGAGTAACATCAGCTGTTGCAGGTTCTAATATATCTGTTAGTGGAGCAACAGGAGCTGTTACAATCACAGCTACTGATACAACTTATTCAGCAGGTTCTGGTATAGGATTATCAAGTACTACATTTAGTGTAGCAGTAAATGCTTCAGGTGTATCTAGTGGATTAATACAAGATGCAAATGGTATAAGTTTAGGATTAACTCCTACATTTACAACAGTTGCAGCAACAGGTGATATTACAGCATTTGCTAGTTCAGATATAGCACTTAAAGAAAATATTATCAATATACCTAATCCTTTAGAGAAACTATCTAAGATTGGTGGGTATATGTTTGATTGGAAAAAGGATCATAAAGTAGAAGGTGTTCTTGGAGAAGGACATGACACAGGAATTTTGGCACAAGAGATAGAAGAAATATTACCAGAAATTGTTGAATTAAGAAAAACTGGAATAAAAGCTGTTAATTACATGAAACTTATTCCATTATTAGTAGAATCAATTAAGGAGCTAAAAACAGAATTAGATGACTTAAAATCTTCTAATTCATAAATAGTAATAAGAGGGATGGCAGCAGTATCAAATTTATATATTGATCAGG
>Ga0187827_10003928_pt1 | contig 18698 bp, 13 predicted proteins | sample ETNtaG_39_FD_167969 | JGI IMG/M metagenome (GOLD analysis project Ga0187827, IMG submission 167969) | Marine microbial and viral communities from oxygen minimum zone, Eastern Pacific Ocean - ETNP2014_SV_150_PacBio MetaG (Illumina Assembly) | ecosystem: Environmental > Aquatic > Marine > Hypoxic... | reverse complement strand
AAATTGTAAAAAAAAATAATAAGGTTGTTGAAATAGATAAAATGTATTTGGATGGTTATTTAACAAAATCTGAATGTGAAAAACTAAAGTCAACAGTTCTAAAGGTTAAAAATTCTATAGGACTTTGTGATGATGTAAAAATCAAAGTAGCTCAAAAACCTAAAAAAGAATTTACACCTGACAGTACAGCTATAGATAATGACCCACCAGTAATTACTATAGCCCAAAATATAAAAGTTAATGATACAGATTATGAAGTAGAAGGAAAGGTACAAGATAAATCTGAAAAAGTTTTCTTAGAAGTAGAAGGAAGACCTGTGAAAGTAAAAAATGGGAAATTTATAATTCGAAGATATAGTCCTGTAGATGAACAAATTAAAATTGTTGCAATTGATCAATGGGGAAATAGATCAAAACCTAAATTAGTTAATATAACTATTGATATTAAAGAAACAATTGTTGTTAAAAAATTAGAGCCCCTTAACCCCACTATTTTAAAAAATAAGTTATCTAATAATAGAGTTGCTTTGATATTGGGAATTGAAAATTACAAAAAATCTCCGAATGCAAATTTTGCTAACCTTGATGCTAAATATTTTTATGAATATGTAAAAAAAGGTTTTGGTGTAAAAAAAGAAAATATTAAACTATTAATTGATGAGGATGCAAATTTAATTGACTCAATTTCTATTTTACAAAAATGGCTTCCAGCTAAAATTAGACCAAATCAATCAGAATTAATTATATTTTTTGCAGGTCACGGTTTAGCATCAAATGATGGTAAAGAATTATATTTACTTTCTCAGGATAGTGATCCAGATTTGTTAAGCAGAACAGCTCTATCAAGAACTGAATTATTTAATGAAATTGTTAAATTAAAACCAAAATCCGTGACAATGTTTTTGGATACTTGTTATAGCGGTATTTCAAGAGATGAACAGATGTTATTAGCCTCAGCTAGACCCATTAGAATAGTTGCAGATGAGCAAGAAGGTATACCTAATAATTTTACTATTTTTTCTGCATCTAAAGTAGAACAAATCTCATCAGGCCTTAAAGATGCCAAACATGGAATATTTTCTTATTATCTGATGAAAGGTTTAGAAGGCAAAGCAGACATCAATAAAGATTATAAAATTACTAACGGAGAACTTCTTGTTTACATGGATCAAAATGTATCTTTGAAAGCAGCAGAGCTTGGAAGACAGCAAAACCCATCCCTTTCTGGTAATCCTGATCAAGTTTTAATGAGTTATTAATTAAGCGCCAGTAAATTCTTCTACTGCTTGTTCAAGCTCTTTATAAGCTTCAGTTTTTTTAAGTTTAGGTAATTTGTTTTTTAATTTTGCATTGTCTTCAATTCTATTAATAAATGTTTTGTAAACTTGTGCAACTGGATATTCTAAAAGTATGAATGTTCTATATCTACCATCGCCTAAAGGAACCATTTTACGTTCAGTAATTTCATATCCAGAAATAGTGACTTCTTTTACAACAATAGTAGAAATTCTATTCATTTCAGTTTTTGTAACAATGTCTTCTCCAATACCTGCTTGTCTTTCTACATCTTTTACTTTTGAATTAAGTCTTGTTTCAAGTTTCTTTCCTAATTGTCTTAAAGCAGCATTTGTTGCTGAGTCAATAGATCCTTGTAAAGTATCAACTACAGCAGTTCCTGTAACGTAGATCATTTCCTCAGATCCTTTAAAATTCATAAACCATTCCGGAATTGCTTGTTGTATTTCTTTTTCTTTTTGTTCTTTGATTGCTTTAGCCTCATCTAATTGCTCTTTTAAAGCTGCTATATATTGATCTTCATTATTCGTTTCGAATTCTGAAATTGGAGTTTCTCCTAAAAATAAAATTTCTTTTTTTACTGATTGAATAGCTTCTGCTCGGTCTTTTTCTTTTTTCTCTTTAGCTTTCTTTTCTGCTTTCTTTTTTTCTTTAGCTATTCGTTTTTCTTCTGCTATACGTTTTTCTTCAGCTATACGTTTTTCTTCAGCTATACGTTTTTCTTCAGCTATTCTTTTTTCATCAGCTTTTTCTTTTTCTATTAGATTCTTGATTTCTTCTAATTGCTCTTTTAAAGCTATAATCTCTTTATCTTCTTCTACAGTTTTATCTTCTGTGATTGGTTTTTTCCCTAATGATTTTATTTCTTTAATTAATTTTTCCTTTTCAGCTTTTATTTTATCTGCAATTTTTTTTTCTTCTTTCTTTTTTTCTTCTGCAGCTTTTTCTTTTTCTATTAGATTCTTGATTCCTTCTAATTGCTCTTTTAAAGCTACAATCTCTTTATCTTGCTCTACCTCTACAGTTTTATCTTCAGTGATTGGTTTTTTTCCTAATGATTTTATTTCTTTAATTAATTTTTCCTTTTCAGCTGTTATTTTAGCTGTAATTCCTTTTTCTTCTTTTATTTTTTCTAATTGTTCTTTAAGAGATTTTATATATTTTTTTTTCCCACCCATTAAATATTTTTTCTTTTCTGGTATTTCGCCAAGATCATATATGTCTTTTTTTAATTGATTAATAACTTGATCTTCAGTTGTATGATCAGTAGCTATTGAAATATTGGAATATCCAATAATTAGAAATAATGTAATAATTATAACTGTAAATTTTTTAAAATAACTTCTCATTCTTTAATAATTGTATAACCTTTATACATAAGTTTAACTGATTTTTCACGCATATATTCTTTAATTAAGTCTTCTCTTCTTGGATAATCAGGAAAAAAATCAATATATTCTTTTGAAAAAATAAAAATTAACCACTCATCAACTCTGTCTTTATCTATGTTTTTTGGAAACTCAATCACATATTTTGCTTTTTTTGAATGTGCATCTGTAAGTGGAAGTGATAAATTTTTTGTTTCTATGTAATTATTTCTTTCTAAATGATTAGGAAAAATTTTATAAATTTTTACTTTTTTTTTATTTTCATAAGGGAGCCATTGGAAGATATTTAAATAAATAGGTTTACTTAATTTGATATCAATTTTTAAATTTTCACCTTCTCTAAAATTTAAACGATTAAAACTAATATTAAAGTCATAAGAGGAATCTAAAGTTTCAGATAATTTTTCAACATTAGCTTTTATTGTTATTTTGCATATATAAAATTCCTCATTACTTCCTTCTAAATTTATTTCATCTGTTTCTTTTTTAATTTCATTGTAATCTGTTATTTCACCAATAGATTCACTTAAAAATAATTTATTTCTAACACAACTTGTTTTGCCATCAACTTCATTGCACATTTCAGTTTCTTCAGAACGAAATTTTTTACCTCCTAATGCTTGTTCTTTAGCTTTAATAAAAGCATCTTTTCTTGCCCAGTCACATCCATCTTTAGTTGATACATTTTCTGAATATGTATGAGTACCTGTTACTGTTACTGTTTCTGCAAAAGCTGAGCAGGTTATAAAAATTAAAATAATTAAATATTTATTCATCTATCAATACTACAACTAAAGCAATGCTAGGAAGCATTTTTTCATAAATGGAGGCTTTGTCATATTTTGCTGCTTTTATTGGAACACTTTTTTTATACTCAAAAACCTCTTTAATCATATTGCTTTTAATTGCATAGCCCATGTCAGTAGGTATTTGACCATATTCATCTAATATTTTTTTTTTATCTAACGCTGCAAAACTAACACCAACAAGTTTTCCATTTAGATTGAATATTGGACCACCACTATTACCAGCATTGATAGCGGCAGTTGTTAAAAATATACCAAGTTCATCATCAAATACTTTACTGATGATGCCTTGGGTGATTGTTGGTTGTTCATAGGTAATTCCAATACCTGGATATCCAATACTAATAACATCAACACCAGCTTTAGGATCGACAAAATCTTTAGAGCTAATTGAAAATTCTTTTGGATATGGTTTTTCAAGTTCTAAAATAGCTAAATCATAATCTTTTGATATATGTGCAACTTTTGCACCTGATGTTTTGCCAGTACCATTTCTAACAGCAATTCTTTTAGCTCCATCAATTACATGATGGTTTGTAATTACATATTTTCCTTTGCCAACTATAAAGCCACTACCATGGGCATTTGCGGCGAAATTAAAGTCTTCATAGTAGGGGGTAATTTTATTATCTTCGTAATGGTCAATTTCTTCTTCTTCATATTCTTTGCTTTTATTGTCGTCTATTTTTTTTACTTTAACAGGTTTATCAAAATATTTAGGATCAACAGATAATATCCAGGATTTTATTTCTTTTGCTTTTTTTTTATTACGATTAAATTCATAATATTTTAAAACTTTAAATTTATATTCTAATGCTTTAGCTTGATCACCTTGGAATAAATACAGGCTAGCAAGCTGATCTAGAATTTTAATATTATTAGGTTCTCTTTTAATAAATTCTTCAAGAATACTTATTGCTTGTTTGCTATCATCAAAAGCACTGTAATAATCAGATATGGCTAAAGCAACTTCAGCGTTCTTTCTATTTATATATAGTTCAGTTAAAATTTTAATTCCTTCTTCGCCTTCGCCAATTCGAGTTTTGGCTATAGCTAAAATAATTTTAGGTCTTATTTTATTAGAATTAATTGCAATGGATTGTTCTGAATAACTGATTGCATCTTTTAGCTTTCCTTGGATTAGCCTTACTTCAGCAAGACCAATTAAAGTTAAAGCTTCAATATCTTGATTAGAGGTAAAAAAACTTTTTTGATAAAATTCTTCTGCCTTTTCTGGTTGATTAATCTTTAAATAGATATCCCCAAATAAAACATCTATTTGCTCTTGTTGATTTTCATTACTAATTGAAATTTTTTTTAATTGTTTGATTGCTTTGTTTAAATTATCCCTGTTTATCTCAGCTCTTACCTTGTTTAAATTTTCATTAAAACTTGCTGCTAAAACTATTTGAGATTGAAAAGCAAAAACTAAGAAAAACGCTAATATTGAATATTTGAAAAACCTTTTAAACATAAGGCATTTTAAATGAAGATAGTTCAAGGTCAATCTTCTATATACCTTTGAATCTGCATTGATTTATATCAAAAAAAATCACATAAATAGAAGCTCCTGACTCTCGGTATAATTAGGTATATAATTCAGGTGAGATGAAACGTTTACTAGCATATCTGTTCATAGTTCTTGGTTTGGGATTGGTGGTTAATGGTTTTGCTCTTGCTGATCTGAAATTTGTTTCTTGGGGTGGAGCTTATACAGAGTCACAACAAAGAGCATACATAGACACTTGGAGCAAAGGCTCAGGAGTAACTGTTGAAAATTACAATGGTGGTCTTGGTGAAATCAAAACTCAAGTTAATTCAGGAAATGTAAGATGGGATGTTGTCGATATTTTGCCGGATCAGGCTATAGTTGGTTGTGCCGAAGGATTATTTGAAAAAATTCCGCAAGATCAAGAGATGATTAATGATATGATTGTACCACCCATTTCTGATTGTGTTGTGCCGCAGATTTTTTGGTCCTATGTTGTTTTTTTTGACAAAAAAACATTTCCTGGAAAAAAACCAAAAACTATTAAAGATTTTTTTAATGTCAAAAAGTTCCCTGGAAAACGAGGGGTTCATACTTGGGCTAATGGTTTAGTTGAGATGGCACTCGTTGCAGATGGAGTTAAACCAAGTAAAGTTTATGATGTTTTATCAACTTCCGAAGGTGTTGAAAGAGCATTTAGACAATTAGAAAAAATCAGTGACCATGTTGTATTTTGGTCTGCTGGTGCTAAGCCACTTGAATTAGTAGCTAGTGGTGAAGTGGTCATGTCCATCACTTACAATGGCCGAGTTGGAGCTGCCATTCTTCAAGAAGGCCGAAGTTTCGAATACATTTGGGATGGACAGGTTCTTGAACAAGAATATTTAGCTATGCTCAAAGGAACTAAAAATAAAAAGGAGGCTCTTGAATTTATGAAGCATGCCTCATCAGCTAAATCTTTAGCTCTTCAGGCCAAATATATTCCTTATGGGCCTATGCGTAAGTCAAGTATTGATATTATTAAGAGAGGGGAACCTTGGTTTAATACAGGAGCAAATATAATAAAACATATAAACTCTCGACCCAAAGTACTCAAGAGGTCTGTGATCGCAGATCCATTTTGGTGGGCTGATAATGGATATAATATCAACACAATTTTTTCTAATTGGAAGAGTGGATATAAATATGGTTCAGCTCAAAAAAGTTTAGCAAAGCAAGTATCAAAACCATCAAAAACTTTAGTTACGAAAGTATTTGAAAAACCAGACGAAGAAAAGAAAAAAGAAAAGAAAGTAGCTAAAGTTGTTGAGCAAGAACAAGAGGAAATCAAGATCAAGATCAAGAAGAAAGATACTACTGGACCTGAAATATTGATCGCTGAAGCGATTACCGTTGATGACAGTAGTTATACTTTAAAAGGAAAAGTAACCGATAAAGGTTCTGATAAAATTTATATAAAAGTTGATGGTCAAGATATTGCAGTAGAAAAAGGAAAATTTAATATTGAACGTTACAGCCCAGTAGATGAAGAGATTAAAATTATAGCTATTGATAAGTTTGGAAACAAATCTACTAAGACGGTTAAGGTGACCATTGATATTAAAGAAGAAACGGTAGCTAGAAAGTTAGAGCCCCTTAATCCAGGCCGTGCTAAAGGTAAAACTTCAGGTGAGAAAGTTGCACTGATCATTGGTATTGAAAATTATACCGAAGCTCCCAAAGCCAATTATGCTAACCTCGATGCTAAATATTTCTTTGATTATGCTCGAAAAGCTTTTGGCGCTAAAAAACAAAATATTAATTTGCTGATTAATGAAGACGCCACTTTTGTAAAAACCAGCAAAGCCTTAACGCTGTGGTTAAGAACGAAAGTTAAAGCTGATCAAACCGATCTAATTATTTTCTTTGCAGGACATGGTCTGGCTTCTAGTGATGGCAAAGAATTATACCTTCTACCTCAAGATAGCGATCCAAATTTATTAGATATAACAGCTTTATCGAGAACTAAATTATTTCAAACAATTGTTGATCTAAAACCCAAATCCGTGACGATGTTTTTGGATACTTGCTATAGCGGAGTCTCTAGGGATGAACAAATGTTATTGGCGTCAGCAAGACCCATAAGAATTGTTGCGGGCAATGAAGGTGAAATACCAGATAACTTTACAATATTTAGCGCCACTGAACTCGATCAAATCTCATCAGGCCTTAAAGAAGCCAAGCACGGAATCTTTAGTTATTATTTAATGAAAGGTTTAGAAGGAAAAGCAGATGCAAATAAAAATAAAGAAATTACCAATGGTGAACTTTTAGCCTACATGGATCAAAATATTTCTCAAAAAGCATCAGAACTTGGAAGACAACAAAACCCATCCCTAACTGGCAATCCCGATCAAGTCTTAATGAGGTATAGATAATAGATGAAACGCTTACTAGCATATCTGTTCCTGGTTCTTGGTCTTGTATTGGTCATTTATAATGTAGCGCTGGCACAAAGTTCGTTACCTGAAAGCGATAGAATGGTTTATACAGACAAAGAAGGTTTTTTGGTGTTTATCTCACCGAATAAAAATAAATTTAATAAACTAATCATTTACGAACCATCTAACAGGGGTAAAGGATACAAAGCAAAGAAAGATGGTAGGCCCTGTTTTTATATATTTGAAGTGCAAACTTACGATGGAGAACAAATTGCTGTATTGTTTTATAATGAACATCAGGATTTCGTTAGTGATAATAACTGCACAAATGAAATTTATCAAATTTCTAGCGAACCACCAAATTCGATTAGCTATACCGTAGGAATTAATGAGGGTGGTGGTGTACCTTTTGGAAAGCGGTGGGATAGTGATTATGATAGAGCTTTTGTTATTGTTGTTAATAAAAATGCAAAAAGTTTGTGTGTAAAACAACCCTCTACTAAAGGAGTTGTAAAAGTTTGTTATAATTTAAAAAAAGCACAATCAAAATTGTCATCAATAGTAAATTCTAGGCTTAAAGCTATAAAAGCACGAGAAGAAGAGAAGAAGAAAAAACCAACCAAAACCCAGCAGGTAGCGAAGAAAGAAATAAATAAAAAAATATTTTCTTCAATTCCCGAACGTACAGGAGAAAATTTTATTAATTCTCCTGAACTATCGCATTTAGAAAAAATTAAAAAAATAAAAAAAAGTAAAAAGGCGAATATGTTTGGACAAATATATGAAGGTCAAAAAAGACTAGGAATGCAGCATGGATTCGGAATATTAACTTTTCCTGAAGGTAACATGTTTATAGGTAAATTCAGGATGGGTGCTATGCGTGATGGCACTTGGATTATTAATGGAACTGTATCTACAGAAACTTATGAATATGACGAAAAAGGAAAAATCAAAAAGAATGAAGATGGCCAACCCATAAGGCATAAAACAAAATTTAAACCTGCTAGCCAAGATGAAATTGAATATATTAAAACAAATGTTTTTTTGAAAAATAAAATTTCCTTTGAAGAATATTTAAAACTTAAGGGTAAAGATAAACTTTTAGCCAAAAAAGAAAATAAAAAAGAAAATAATACTAATGAATATAAAAGTACAGGATTTAACATTTATCAAGGCGAGTTGCAAAATGACGGTAAAACTTTTCCATATGTTGAGGCATATTATGAAAATGATTGCATTAAACATGGTAACGTAAAATATTATGATAAAGACACCTCAAAACCTTTGATAAGTATTTTTGGATTTTTTGAAAACTGTAAAGTTGATGCACCTTTAAGCAAAGTTTCACATGTTTATTTTGATAAAGATCTTAAACAAAAATATTTATACAATAGCGTTTTTAAAAAAGACGTTTCACACATTTATGGAAATAGACCTGTTCTGGGTATAAAAGTTTCAAATGTTGTTAATCAGATAGGCGTTAATGTAGGTGAGATTCAAAAAGACAGACCTATAACTAAATCTTCAATAAAAAAAGGTGATTTAATTATTTCAGTTAATGGAAGAAAAATAATATCTACAGGACAGTTTGTACAAACAATAAGGGAAACAAACAAAGGTGAAACTTTATTTATAAAATATGTACCAAAAAAATATTTAGATAAAGATTTTAAGTATCAAAATGACAAAATAAAAGAGGCTAAAGTTAAACCAGAATACATAGAAGAAAAAGTGGCTTTACAAATTGTTCACTTTTTAAAAGATGATTTCTATGAGGAATATATAAAATATGAAAACGGCGCAACTACTATACCATGGGATATTGTTCCATTAACCCCGGATAGTAAAGAATGGAAAAATAGACAATCTATATTGAAAAACGAATTTAATTCTTTAAAAAAATATTACCTTTCTTTTATTGGAGTAAAAACACTAAAAAATCATGATTATGATTATGAGCAATATTATGTAGTTAGTAATAAAAAAGTTGATAGCGCAAATGTTTCTGAACAAGAACTTGTTCAACTTGAAGAAAATAAAGATACAAAACCACCAGTAATTAAAGTCGCAGAAAATATTACAGTCAAAAGATCCTCTTATAAAATTACAGGAGAAGTGGAAGATGATAGTAAAAAAATGATTTATATAGAAGTTGATGGAATTGTGTCAGCAACTAATGATGGTAAGTTTACTTTAAATAGATTTAGTCCTGTGGATGAACAAGTTAGTATAGTTGCCATTGATCAATGGGGTAATAGATCTGAACCTTCTATAGTAAATGTTAAAATTGATACTATAAAAAAAGTTGCAAAAAAAATTGAAAAACTAAATCCTTCCTTAATTAATACTGAGTCTAATCAAAATAGAGTTGCATTAATTATTGGTATAGAAAAATACAAAAAAGCTCCAAATGCAAATTTTGCGAATTTAGATGCAAAATATTTTTATGAATATGCAAAAAATGGATTTGGTATAAGCGAACCAAATATTAAATTACTAACCGATCAAGAAGCAAACTTAATTGAATCCTTAGGCGCTTTATCCAAATGGTTGCCTAGTAAAGTAGTTAAAAACCAAACAGAAATAATTATTTTTTTCGCAGGTCATGGTTTAGCTTCTACTGATGGAAAAGAATTATTTTTACTTCCAAATGATGGTGACACAGATTTATTGGCAAGAACAGGACTATCTAGGACAGAAATTTTTGATGCAATTGTTAAATTAAAACCTAAATCAGTAACTATGTTCCTAGATACCTGTTATAGCGGAGTATCTAGAGACGAAGAGATGCTACTTGCATCAGCAAGACCTATTAGAATTGTTGCTGATGAACAAAAAAATATACCAAAGAACTTTACAATCTTTACTGCATCAAAGTTGGATCAAATTTCATCGGGACTAAAAGAAGCCAAACACGGAATATTTTCTTATTTCTTAATGAAGGGTTTGGAAGGTAAGGCGGATAGTGACAACGATAAGAAAATCACTAATGGAGAACTTCTTGCATATATGGATATAAACATATCTCAGAAAGCGTTAGAACTTGGAAGACAACAAAATCCATCTCTTGCAGGAAATCCCGATCAAGTCTTAATGAGATATTAATAATTCTCAAGCTAATAAATAAGATAGAAGCCTAGTAGCTTTTTGTTTTACTTCATTAGTAAAGAAATCCTAATTCTTTTAATTTTGCTTTGATTTCTGCTTCACTCCATTTGCTTAAGAACCTTGAGGCTTTTCCCTTGCCCAAATTAATTCCATTTTTCCATCTCACGGTTCTGCTTCTTGCAAAAACAAAACATTCACTAGTTGCTTTAATCTCGCATTTCTTAATCCATATTTCAGGATTCGAAGGAGTGCAATTTCCCTGACCTGCGGGACAATACCAAAATTGGGCAAGGGATTGATCCTTTGCGATAACAAACATTGCTGGCGCTTGGTTATGTCCTCCTTTTAAATATTGTATAAAATAATCCACAGCCCACGGTTCAAGTTTAAGTTCTCCTTTTCCATAAATATCAGCACCGTTTGTGGTACTAAACGATAAACTCATAACAAGAAAAAGATAGGTGATTAATCGTTTCATTTTTATCTATATTTTATCAATACTTGATCAGGATCGCCGGAAAGAGTTGGTTCCTGTTGGCGATTATGTGCGAGGGATTCTTTTGTAACATTCGTTTTTAGGAAGGCAACTAACTCACCATTGGTAATTCGGTTGTCTTTATTTTTATCTGCTTTACCTTCAAGTCCCTTCATCAAATAATAACTAAACACTCCGTGTTTAGCTTGTACAATGCTTCCTGAAGTTTGATTGGCAGTAGAAGCTGAAAAAATATGAAATTTATCTGGTACAGTTTGATCTCCAACTCTTAATCGGATTGGTCTTAAACTTGCTACCAAGCTTTTTTCATCTCTGGTTTGACCGCTATAGCAGGTGTCAAAGAACATCGTAACCGATTTAGGTTTAACCTTTTCAACCAGCGAAATGATCTCTGCTCTACTAATGGCCGTATCTTCCAACATCATTGAATCACCATCATAGGGCAAAATAAACAAATCTTTTCCATCATCCGATGCAAGTCCGTGGCCAGCAAAGAAAATATATATATCTTTTCCTCCATCCCTTGCAAATTGCGGAAGCCATAATTTGAAAACTTTAAGAGCGTCTCTTCTTTTTGCGTTCTTATCTGTTAGTAATTTTATATTTGCTGGTTTGACACCTAAAGCTTTGGTCGCATATTCTCTGAAAGCACCAGCATCTCTATTGGCAAAGGTAGCATCAAAGCCCTTTAAATTTTCATATTTTTCAATACCAATTATGATTGCAATTTTATTATCATCAGCTTTTGTTTTGATTTTATTAGGATCGAGTTTTTCATAAGATATAGCAGTTGTTGCTTTAGGACGTTTAATTTTAATCGTAACAATTTTTTCAGTTTTATTAAGCCATTTATCAATGGCAACAATTTTTATTTTTTCAACAAATTTTTGACCTAGACTTAATCTGGGTACCGAAAAATTTCCATCATCATCGATATATTCATCTGTTACCTCTTCTCCATCAATCACTAAATAAAAACCACTTTTATCCTCTACTTTCCCTTTAATATTGTAGGTTCGGCTATCAACTTTTATTGTTTTAGCAATTTTGATTAAAGGTCCATCTTCATCTTTTTTGACTAATTCAGGTTTCGCAGGCTCTACAGGCTTGGGTTGTGTAGGCTCTGGTTCCTCGATCTTTACGAATTCAGTGGATTGCTCTATTCGGTCTGCTAGAGATTCGGTATAAATTATTATTAATTCATCACGTGTTATATTAAAATCGGATGCTGTTAGTCTTTTGAGAATATATTCTACACTACCATCCGATGTGACCAAAAAAACATATCTAAACATATTAGCAGATTCATAAAAAATTTTTATAAGATTCTGATCTTTAAGGATATTATCTATTAAATCAGAATCTTCGTATCGAGTTCTTTTTTGTTCACATAGATAATAGATTTTATTTTCCTCTTTAGAAGCAACCTCTATCAAAAAATAATGTCCGTACTTCCCATCTCTATTCCCAAGCGGCAACCGATTAAGATCTTTTTCTTTTCCAAGTTTTTGAATTAGCCCATAGCAACTCATTCCAATTGATACTGCTCCAGAATCGATTAGGCCTTGCTGTTTTGCGTATGAAATTCCTTTTGCATTTAATGTGCTGTTGAAAAAAAAACTGATGAGTAATATGAAAATAATTTTTTTCATTAACAATCAATATTAATAATTTTCACATGCCGAACCGCAAGCTTCATAAGCAGCGGCGCTAGCTTGCGCATCTGTGCCGCCTGCAACAAGTACATCAAAATAAGCCTGCCACCCAGCTGCTACAGCAGCTTCTTCGATACCCATAGCTACAGCAGCAGCAATCTCAGCATCAATTGCTGCAGCTAACTCTTGTTCAAGAGCTTCATCAATAGCTTCACCTGTTGCTTGTTCTATTGCTGATATTACTCCCGCAGACATTTCTTCACCAATAGATTGTTCTACTGCTGCCTGAACTTCAGCAGAAACCGCTTCTGCAATAGCTTCTTGAGAAGCTTCTTCAGTGGCTTGTCCTGTTTGCTCTTCTATTATTTTATCAATTTGCGCTTCAGTAACATCAAATTCTTGTGCTAACCTTGTTTTTGCTTTTCGAATCGCTTTATCAATTCTTGTATTAAATTTTTTCATATTTAATGAAATCGGAGTTCTACCAGGCAGAGTTATATAAAAATGAAATGGTTTATAACCACTTGTAAACACTTGATAAAAAAAGGCTTTGAATCTAGAAACATATCTACCATCCATATGTAAAATTTTTACACCGTCTAATCTAAGCTCAAGTTTAATAGGCTTTCTTTCTTCTTTTGTATCTTCATCAAAATCGATGAAACCTTCGTCACCCTTTTTTTTTTTAAGTTTTCTTGGTGTTAATTGCTGTTTTACAAATTTAAATGGGTTCTTTAATATTTTTTTTGCTTTTTTTGGAAGTTTTCCAATTTTAGCAAGTTCTTCTGCCGCACTGGGTCTTGCTACTTCGGTTTTAGTTATATCAAACAAATTTTCTCCACCGTTTTTATATTTAACTTTTAAATTACCACTAACAGTGACCAATTGCTTATTATCTGAAACCCTTCTAATTTTTATGCAACCGGGGTTACATGTGTATATTCTATAACCTTTATAGAGTACTTCCATTTTTTCCCATTCGTTTGATGCTCTTACTTCATTTGTTTGAGTAGAAATTATGCCTTCTCCGAGAGATTCTTTTTTATCCGGCTCTGTTTTTTTTGGTAAGGATGCAGTTTTTACACCTTCTTTTGTATCTGCTTTTTTGTCTTTTTCTTCATACTTTTTTATTAATATTCCTTTTGCTTTATTGAATTCCTCTTCAGTTAAAATACCATCATCAAATAATTTTTTTAATGAGGCAATTCCTGCGGATAGGTTATCATTAGCGAAACCTATGTTGCAGAACATGATAAATGCAAATAGATATCCTAATATTTTTTTCATGAAGTGAATATCTTGCAGATATTTCATATAGAAAGATTCTACCTAATCCTTTCCTTGCTTAATTGATTTGCATCAAATGTGATAAATGTAAAATTATCGTTATTAGAAATTATATTAAGAGTTAAATTAATTTTTTGTTGATTTAGTACGACTTCTAGCAGATTGTATTCTCCCCCGGAGATGCCACAATAAGCAAGATTAATGTGGCATATGTAAATACGACATTGACCTGGTCCCCTCACCATTTAAAATGCTCCTATGCCTAAAAGCAAATTTATAGTTGTGATTGTACTCCTTTTTGTGTTTCTGACCAATCACTCTTTGGTATCAAATGCAGCAACATTTTCTGATAAAATCACTGAAATTAGGAAAGAAATTAACCGTGATAATTTGAAGGATGCCATTAAGCTTTTGCAAAAGGTTAAAATTAGTTCAGAAAACGAGCAAGAACAAATTGATCTACTGTTTGGTGACATATACTTAAAAATTAACAAGCCTTCCAAGGCTGAAGAATTCTACGAAAAATCTTTCATGACCAGTGATACTAGGATTGAAAGCCTTACTTTCATTGGCTTAGCTGAAGTAAAATTAAGACAGGGACAATTAGATAAAGCCATCGATTTTGCCGAAAGATCTCTTGTTGTCAATTCGGATAATATACGTCCTAAGATTTTATTAGCTCTTGCAAAGACCAGAATTGGAGAAAAGGAAGAAGCTTTAGATATTCTGACCGATCTTTACGACAGCCAAAACGATAATGCGGAAGTTAATCTTGCAATCGCTGGATATCACTCTTTATTCGACGATAATAATAAAGCAATTGAGATCTTAGACAAATATCTAAAATCCAATCCAACAAGTATCAAGGTGATGGATGAACTGGGAAATTTATACTGGTTGACTGGCAACAAAGATAAGGCTCTTGAACTAAAAATTAAAGTTTTAAAACACCACGAATTTAATAAAAATAAATACCAAGTAAAAAAAATAAAGAACTGGATATTATCCATTGAACCGACTTATTTTGATAAAAAACCAATAACAAGAGGTATTAAACCTAAGCAAAGTGAGGAATATGAAAAAGAAGAAGTTATTGAATACGATGACAAAAAACAGGTGCCTCACTATGAAGAGTTTGACTTTGCTTATAATTTTACCGGAAGTGGTTTTATCGTGGGAAAAGGGAAATACGTTATCACAAACAATCACGTTATAAAAGATGCGTCACGTATTGCTGTAAGAAACGGTTTGGGTAAAATTAGCAAAGCAAGTGTTGCGGATACGTCGGATAATTATGATCTAGCAATATTAAAACTCGATTCACCCTACAATCAAAAATATGCTATCTCTTCAAAAAATTTTGAGGATCCGACAGAAGGCATTGATGTCATAAGCATCGGTTATCCCATGTCAGGTTTTTTCGGTAATGACAAACCCGTTATCACTCAAGGCATTGTCAGTAAAGTTTTTGATGACAAGATGGGTCTCTTTTTGACAACAACCGATGTTAATTCTGGAAGCAGTGGTGGACCCATTTTTAATCTCAATGGAAAACTTATGGGTGTCACTGTTGCCACGTTAGATAAGAAAAAAGTAATTAAAGAATACGGAAATATTCCAACAGCTATGGGAATAGCAATCAAAAGTAATATGATTAAAGAAGTTTTTAATTACAAAAAAACGTTGCCGGTAAGTAAAGCTAAATATGATAAATCCTTTATTTATCAACAAATGCTTCCAAGCGTTGTCTTTATTGCTGTTGAGGCAGATACAGAATGATAAGAATTTTATTATTGTTGGGATTTGTTTTTTATTCACTTCCTTCTTTAGCTACAATAGTTACTGCCAAAGCAAAGTATATGCACAGTGGAGAAATTTCTACCAATACAGGGTGTGAGATTGCAAAAGATAGAGCTAAACTAAAAGCTTTGGAGAAAGAAATTGGACAAACTATTTCATCAGAAGAATTGGAAAAATGTTCTGAAATAGACGGAAAATATAACTGTGAGCGCAATCGGTTTTTCCTAAGCTCATTTAATGGAGATATTACTGGATTAAAAGAATTAGACAGAAAAAAAACAACAGAAACTTTAGATGATGGGGAAATCGTTTATTATTGCGAAATAGAAATTAAAGCAAATGTTATCCCCTCGAAACAAATTACAGATCCGAACTTTGATTTTAATGTAAAGCTGAATAAATCTAATTATAATGAGGGTGATAATTTGACTATGGAAATTGGTTTTACAAAACCAATGTATCTTACAATTTTTCAGGTACTGCCTTACGAAAAAAAAAATAATCAAGTTTTGAAACTTTTTCCTAACGAGAGAGAAAAAGATAATTTCATAAAAAGTGAAAAAATTATCCTTCCAAACAATGCAAAATATGAAATTTATTTTCCTGAAAAAGTGAATAAAGAGCGCGTAGATGAATACTTATTTTTTATAACCTCAGATAAAAATATATCCTGGCTACCTGAATACGGTACTATTGAAGAGTTAAAAGCGGCCTTTCATAAATCAAAAAAGATGATGAAACACAAGTTTAAACAATATACAATTACTAAATGAAAAATGGATAAATTAACAAAAATATTTTTTACTTTTCTTATTATAATTCCTCTTGTGCTGGGATATCCAGGCACAACATTAGCTGAAAGTGATAAAAAGCAGACAAAGATTCAAATTATCTTGGAACTTAAAAAAGAGATAACAGAGCTTGGATCAAAGCCTGTTAAAAGGGGAATTAGAGCTAACAATAAATTCATTGCTATTCTTGAAGAACAATTAGAAGAATTAAAAGAAGAAAAAAAGAAAGAGGATGACCTAAAACTGGCAACAGATAAAAGAATAAAAGAACTCGAAGCTGAGATAAAAGACAAATACGGAGAAACTCCGGTAACTGAAAGTCAAAAGGAAGTAGATGAAGATGAAGAAGTTAAGGTTCTTATAAAACAAAAAGAAGAATTAGAAAAAAAGGAAGCTGAAAGAATAAAGAAAGATGAAGCAGAGAAAAAAGCTAAAGAAGAAAAAGAGAAGGCAGAAAAAGCAAAAGAGGAAAAAGAACAAAAACGTGCTGAAACAATTGCGCGAGTAAAAAAAGAAATATACTTTTTGGGAGGAACGCCAATATTAGAATTCGAAGTTGAATCAGATGATCAATATATTGAGGCTTTAAGAAAACAAATTGAAGATCTTGAAATAAAGAAAGCAGCCGAGGAAAAAGAAATTAGAGAATCTATACCGGAATGGTTTGTTAAAATGCCTCAAAGCTCTGATTTAACAATATATGTCAGAGGAACAGACATTTCAGATGATCTTCAACTTTCTATAGATCTTGCTACTAATGCTGCTCTAAGATCATTAGGAAAGAAACTTGAAACACGATTAAACTCAAAAGCAAAAGAAACAGTTAAACAAGCAGGCATAGGTTCAAACAAAGCATCAAAATCCGAATTTAATCGAATTTCCTCTATAGTTGTTAAGGAAGTTACCATCTCAGGCTGGGAAATACATGAAACTAAAATGGTTACGCAAGAGAATGGTGACTATAGATCATTCATATTGCTTAAATATCCAATTGGTAAAGCACTTAAAGCATACAAAGAGGAAATTGATAAAAGTCCTGGATTGAAGGGTAGACTTACACTAATTAAAAACACCGATGCTTATAAAGAATTGGAAAAAGCAGTGGCTCAATATTCAGGTTCCTAAAAATATTTTAATAACTGTTTTATTAATACCTCGCTAAGATTTGGATAAGATCCCATGTTGCCAGAAAATCCCGAGCAAGTCCTAATGAAATATTGATAAAGTGAAAAAATTATCTTTGAATCATGTCAACAATTTTGCCATCTGTAGTTAATCTGTAGAAAAGTTATTTTTTTGAATCTATAGGTCCAGGTATCATAGTTCAAGAAACAAGGATCACGCGCCAAGCAACTACTATTTTAAAATAAAATTGAACACCTAAAAAATCTAACACCCTAGAGAAAATAGGAGTTGACCTATATCAAAGAAAAACTCCCACTGATTCATGCAAATGACTCAAGGTTAGTTTTGAAATTGTCAAAAATCAATATCATCATCAGGTTGGAATTTATCTATCTCAGCTTTTGTGATTTCTCTGTTTTCGCTTAATGCTAATTTAACTACATCTGTCAATGACTCTTGTTGATCTTCTGTGAGATTGTAAGTTACAATAGGAAAATCATCGTATTTGGTTCTGTATTCGTTATATAAATCAATTAATCTATTTATCATTTTATTCTGATTTTAATCCGTCTTCGTCTCTATTTTTTACTTTTTCCCCAGTTCTTTGATCAATGTAGTCGTGTTTTTTTCCCAGACCAACTTGTTTTTTTATTGTTGAAATTTGTACTTCTAATTCTTTTATTTCTTTAGATATGTCTTTTTTTTCACTTTCAGTAACCTTTCCGTCTTTTATTGCGCTACTGACAGTTTCTGAAACATCTCCAAGTTCTTCCAGAATTTTTGTAACAGTTTTACGAATTTCTTCAGGTTTGTAATTGGAAGAGACACCAGTAGCATTGTCTAGAATTGTTTTGTAGCTTTCTAATAAAGGAGTTCCAAAACCGTTTGTTCTGCAATAAATGTCTAAATCAACTGCATCTTTAAGATCAATATGTCTACCTGGATGCTCAGGATTACTCTTTTTTAAAAATGTATCTTTCCCTTTTCCTGTTGCTTCTTTAACACCTTTTTCTCCTATTTTTTCAATAACATCCTTT
>Ga0187827_10003925_pt1 | contig 18704 bp, 14 predicted proteins | sample ETNtaG_39_FD_167969 | JGI IMG/M metagenome (GOLD analysis project Ga0187827, IMG submission 167969) | Marine microbial and viral communities from oxygen minimum zone, Eastern Pacific Ocean - ETNP2014_SV_150_PacBio MetaG (Illumina Assembly) | ecosystem: Environmental > Aquatic > Marine > Hypoxic... | reverse complement strand
TTGGAATCCGACGGTGTCCCGATTCGGTGCTGATACTGCCTACTATTTGGCTCAGGCTAAAAAATCGGGCACCAGAATCATCTGCGTTGATCCCAGATACTCCAGTTCGGCAAAAGCCCTAGCGGCACAGTGGCTACCCATCAAGCCCGGGACAGACACTGCCCTCCTTATTGCCATGGCTTATCTTATGCTTGACGAAGACCTTTATGACCACCGCTTCATCGAAACCTATACTTCTGGCTTCGATCAATTCCGGGATTACGTTATCGGGAAGGAGACCGGCATTCCCAAGAGCCCACGCTGGGCTGAGGCGATTACCGGCGTGCCCGCTGATACTATAGCGCAATTAGCTCGCGACTACGCTACCCTTAAACCAGCTACTCTTCATGCCAGCTGGGCACCGGGGCGGACTGCCTTCGGGGAACAGTACCACCGCGCCGCGAGCACTTTGGCGGCGATGACCGGTAATATCGGTGTTACCGGCGGCCTTGCTGCTGGCGGTCTCGGCCACATCCCTTTGGGTAACCTTGGTCAGACCCTGCCGGTACCTGAAAATAACATGCCGCTGGTAAATTGCGCTAGTCTGTATGATGCCCTGCTTCAGGGGAAATCAGGTGGCTACCCCAGTAACATCAAACTGCTCTACATTGTAGGTGCCAACCCTTTAAATCAACTCTCGAATACCAACAAAGGCATGGCAGCTCTTCAGATGCCTGAGTTCATCGTCAGTCACGAACTCTTTCTTACTCCCACCGCCCGCTATGCCGACATTATTCTACCCGTCACCACCACCTTGGAGCGTACCGATATCGCTCAGCCTTGGGGTGGAGCACCTTTCTTTATCTATATGGAACAGGCTATCGAACCATTAGCGGAAACGAAGTCAGATTTGGCCATCTTCACTGATCTGGCTTCCCGTCTGGGTATACCCGATTACAATGATAAATCTGATGAAGCTTGGCTCAGGGAATTTGTCTCCGCTACCCCAGACCTCCCCGAATACGATGTTTTTAAGAGCCAGGGAGTCCATCGCATACCGCTTAATCAACCCTGGGTTGCTTTCCGAGAGCAGATTGAGGATCCCACCCGTCACCCTTTCCCCACCCCTTCGGGTAAAATTGAGATATATAGTCAGAAAATCGCTGACATGGGCGACCCACTTATCCCACCTTTTCCCACGTATATTGAGCCGTGGGAAGGCCCGCTTGACCCGGCTCAAAGTAAGTACCCCCTTCAGCTCGTTAGTCCCCACTCCAGAGCCAGAGTCAACTCTCAATGGCATAATATCCGTCATCTAAAGGCGCTGGCTGATGATACCGTCTGGCTACATCCCACTGACGCGCACCCCCGGGGTATCGCCAGCGGCGACCAAGTAATAATCTACAACGGACGTGGCCGGTTGCTCACTACCGCCCGGGTGACCGATAGTATCATGCCCGGAGTGGCCAGTTTGGATATAGGAGCTTGGTTTGAACCGGACAGTGATGGCCTCGACCGCGGAGGCTGCGTCAATGTCCTCACTCGGGACAAAGCGTCTCCGGCCGGTGCTTTCACTGGTAATAGCTGCCTGGTTCAGGTGGAAAAAACTTAACTCCAGTGGTAGAGAAAAGAATTCAGGTAAAATCAGCAAGGCTATGTGAAGTCAGGAATCAGCACCTTAGCGGGTGCTCTGACACTCCCAATAATAGCTAGTTAACATAACTTATTATACACTATTTGTAACCATTGAATATAAGGTTGTACTACTTCACTCACCATTAACCAAAGTGTTAATATGGAGGAAAATGGGAGGGGATCATGGCACCGGATATAAGACTGACCAAAAAGCTAACCTCCGCTACCTTGGGGCAGGGTGCCGATCTGATTGGCGTGGCCCCGGTGGAGCGTTTCGCAGGCGCACCCGAAGGCTACGGGCCCTTGGACTACATGCCTAGCGCCAAGAATGTCATCTCCATAGCAGTGCATCTAACAGACGGTGTGTGCGATGTGTGGGGGGAGTACACTGAGCCGGGGAAGACCATAGGCCCATATCTGTTCTACGGCTATGGGCTCCCTAACCTGGAACTGGGGCGTATCGCCCACTGGGCAGCTAGACGGTTGGAGTACCTGGGTTACAAAAGCCTGATATTTCCTCCCACCTGGAGGATTGCCTCGTATCGTTGGGAAGGCCTGAGAGAAGGCGAGCCGAAGGCGGATTTTTCCCATCGCCATGCCGCAGTAGCTGCTGGACTCGGTGAACTGGGGTGGAGTGGCCTCGTCATGACCTCAGCCTTTGGTGCTCGTGCCCGCTTCAACTCCATCATCACCGATGCTCCCCTGGTCCCTACTCCGATGTACCAAGGGCCAACACTTTGCCAACCCAAGCGCTGCCGATACCTTTGTGTCCGGAAATGCCCTGCTCAGGCTCTCTCTACAAACAGAACGATGGAAGTCAACATCGGGGAGCGGAGTTTCACATATTCCCACACTGATAAAACTCGCTGCCGATACGGGCTGGGTGCCTTGGTCAAGGGCTCAGGTAGCTACGGAGGGATAGAAATCCCGCCAGGGCCGGGCCAAGAAGAACACCTCAGAGGAGCTGATAAGCAGCGCCACCCGCTGGACCAGGCCATGAGGACTGATTCTAAAGGTATCATCTGTGGTAACTTCTGCGGACGCTGCCTCCACGAATGTCCGGCACACATCTACTCCCGTACGGATGTTAAGTTAAGGCGGTCACGAAAAGGATAGATAAGAGTCTCTTCGTAGATCCCGAGGATTCTAGTTATCGTATAGCTCAGAGACTGTTACTGCCAATTAGGTGCCATATAAATATTGTTCATGAATAGAGAAATTGGAGTCAGGATGCCTTATTGGAAGCTGCAAATAGTGATTTGAAGAGGTGATCAAAAGGTAACGGGAATTTATTGTCTTAGTACACTTGTAGAAAAGCGAGAAGACTACTAAATATTGTGAGGTAATAGGGTAATGAAACAAAGTGTTCCATATCCAGAGTTAGACACGCCAGCTGTTATCGTTGACATGGACAAGCTGGAGGCAAATATAGAGGATGCCCAGTGCTTGGCGGATAGTGGCGACGTTAAAATAAGACCGGTGAGTAAATGCCATGAGTCCGCCGAAATAACCAAGATGCAGATTAAAGCGGGAGGAATCGGTGTCGCGGTGGGTAAATTAAAAGAGGCGCTGCATATGGCAGATGAGGGGATTGGAGGAATACTTATTCTTCATCCCTTTTACGGTCCCCATAAGATGGAGCAACTCAAGGAGCTTGTTAGCAGACCAAACATTGAGCTACATGCTTGCACGGTAGATATGGTCGAGCAAGCCGAGGCCATTTCTGAAGTTGGTCAGGCGGTTGGTAAGAAGATTCCGGTACTTTTGAAGATTGAGACTGGTATCAAGCGCTTCGGTGTTCTTCCTGGTGAACCTGCCTTGCAGCGAGCTAAGGAACTGGTCAAGATACCCGGCATCGAGCTCGTAGGCATTCTCGGGCATGAGTCATCCTCGGGGCTTAGTGAAAATACAAAGGGAGGATGGGACAAGGTATGTCACGAAGTTGCCGCCGTGATGGCAGCAACAGCCAGGTTATTGAGAAATAATGGTATCCCGATAGAGCATGTAGAAATTGGGTCCACTCCCGCTTTAAGAAACGTGCCTATGCTTAGAGGCTACCCGGAAATAACGGAGATTCATATGGCAAGTTATATTTTTGGCGATATTGGTTATGTAACCCAGTTCGCCTTGCCGATGGAGAGGGTTTCTTTATTTGTGTTAACTACTGTAGTCAGCCTCCCTGATACCGTACCTGCTCGAGCCGTAATTGATGCTGGAAGTAAGACAATACCTCTGGTTCCCATGCATCCGCAATATAAACCAGGAGAACCCGGTTATCTATTTGACGGTAAACCTTGCTTTGGTCAGATTGTCGGACGTCCGGACCTGTGGCTTGGTAGACTGACTATTGTAAATGGTGTTGTCTTTTTCACGGACCCGGATAAAAAGGTAGAGCTTGGTGAGCGTCTGGAGATAATAACTACCCATCATGCTATACTTACCGGTGTCCATAGGCGGATATATGGAGTGAGGAAGGGTAAAGTGGAGAAAATGTTAAAGGACGTGGATACAGGAAGTTATTAGCCGGGTATGGGCAATCAAATCATCATATAAGTAAAAAGGCACAGGATATGGTATCACGGAAGACAACTATCGGAAACACGGCATTGGTTGAAGTTGGTGGTATTTATGCAAAACTGGAGTGTACTAATCCTTGCGGTAGTATTAAAGACAGAATGGTCAGGTATATCCTGGACGAAAGCGAAAAGAAGGGGTTTCTCAAGCCGGGAATGAAAATTGTCGAAGCGACCAGTGGAAATACAGGCATTTCGCTGGCTTACTTCGCAAAAAAAATGGGGTACGACGTTACAATCGTGATGCCGGTAAACATGACTGAAGAAAGGAAGCAACGTATCAGGGATTTGGGGGCGCACCTGACTTTATGTTCTGAAGAAGGTAGCTTTGCCGAAGCAGTATCGATCCGTGATGATATTTTGTCGCGCGACTCTAGTTATTTCAACCTCGATCAATTTTCGAGTCCATTGAATGTGGAATGTCATTACACAACGACTGGCCAGGAAATATTAAAGGAGCATACGTTAAATCCTGTTGAAGCTTTTGTAGCTGGCGTTGGAACAGGGGGCTCGTTGCTCGGTACAGCGAAAGCCTTAAAAAAAGTATACCCGGATGTGCATATTGCCGCCGTTGAACCAAGTGAATCCGCGGTAATGAGTGGAGGGAAACCAGGGATACATGGTATTCCCGGCATTGGAGATGGATTTATTCCGGCAATTGTGAAAGGTATAAGCCAGCCTCTTAGCGAGTTGATCAACGAGGTCATCTGTGTCTCCAGCAAACAGGCACAAAATGCCGCCCGGCGTATTTGCGAAGACCATGACTTGTCCGTTGGTATATCTTCAGGTGCCAATTATCTAGCAGCTAAGGAGCTATCTAAAAAGTTCGGAACAGTTGTTACGCTCTTTCCAGACGGATCCGCATTATATGGATCGTTGGGATTGTAATCTGGTAAAAAAGGGTGGATAAGAGTGGCCGAAGGGTGGTAATCTTCGAGGGATAACGCTTAAGGTACCCGAGGCAATCGATGGCCGGTAATTGGTCTCCGGCGGAGTATATTTGTAGACAGCCTGTCTTAATTTGGAAGGAGGTAGAAAGTATTGGTTAAACTGGAAAGAATCGAGGCTCTCAACAGGAAACTCCGACGAGAGGCAATGCCCGAACTCACCGTATCTACGTGGGAACTGGTCCGTGGCGCTATTAAGCAAGGGAAGATGAGCGAGGCGCTTGAGCTTATCGACTACGGGTGCTCGGAAAGCATGGCGCTGTCAGTTGGGATGGGGGGGGTAATGGAATCTCTCATTACCTATATTGCGGAGCACTTTGGTGAGGAAGAGGTGGAGAAGGCATGGCGAGAGATGCTAGCACCCAGAGCGAGGAAATGGCTTGAGACCACTCCGGGTGTGGTGGAGACCCTACAAAGAGAACTCGAGTCTCAGCGGGCGCTTTATGCTGATAAGATTACGCTTACCGAGGATAACGAGAAGTGGATGTTGAGTTACCATCCGTGTGGATCAGGGGGTAGGCTCTGGATGATGGGTAAGATGGGTCTGACCAAGAAGTCCCACCCGTGGTCCTGGAGCAGAAAAGGGGTTCCCTATTACTGCGCACATTGCGCCGTGGGTAAAGAGATTATCCCGATCGAGCTACGGGGATACCCGATAAGAATTCATGTCCCTGGTGAAAAGCCAGGAGATCCCTGCGTCCAATTCTTCTACAAGAAACCTGAGCTGATTCCTGAAGAGTACTTTGCGCGGGTCGGCAAGGCTAAGACAATAAAATAGAACTATAGATTAGAGTCAAGTAACTTATGGATGTGCCCTAGCCAGCTTGTTGCGCCTAGCTAGCCAGTACATTCGCTATGCATCCGATTATTAATTATCGTTCTCATCGCATCCTTTCCCATTAGGAAAGGTGATCTTAAACCCGTGGATGAGTGCTTTACGCTTAGATGCCGAGAGTCTTGCCTTCGAATTAAATAAGAAATAGTCCCGAAGAGGTATTTCTCTATCTATCAGACTCTCTGTTATCTCGTCAACCGCCTCTTGCGGACGGTTCTACTCTGAGAAGTTCAACTCTTCGCGTCCGTGGTCTGCATGACGTTGAGTAATCCAAAATTGGACGAATCCTTGATCTCCCTATCCAAATGTCTACCTTCTTGTTCACACCCTGCAAATGTTTATTAAAAAAGTAAACATACAAGAAGGGGCGTGTAAAATGTTTTATGTAACCGTTTAATAGCGTAACAAGCTGATCTATGTACTGTATAGCACGTTTGAGGTCCCTATTTTACGTTGCTCATTCCACCGACCACTCGGGAATTACCTCATCTATTTTCGTCATGACACAGATGGTTCCCTTAAGGGTAACGATTATCTTCTGATAGTGGACTAAATCATCAAAGCTGAGCGTTCTGTCCTAGACTTTCCACAATCCATATCATCCCCTCGGTATCCCGACTACAGTACTCTTCAAGATCTCTCATTACCTTTCCCCTGTCTTCTTCGGGCATATCACCATAGGTAGCCCTTAGAAAGGTAATGCTGGCCAATTGCCCATCGGAAATGTCTAAGTCTTCATATCCCCTGCCCGTGATGGCTGGTAGTACAGCCTTAAGTGACGCACTTCCTTTTTGAGCAGGGTGATAATAATCGAAGTTTCTGAACGGAACCAGCAGGTCAACTAACCTGCTGCATACTTGGTTTATCCAGTCGTTGTATGCCGGGAAGACCCCGGCGAGGTCTCTTAAAATACCGTCTTCAAAACCCTTGTTATAAACAATGATGCTTCCAGAATCCCCCAGTACCTTTTGCAGTTCGGCCAGTAAAGCAGGCCTTGGATCATTGGTATCGCTGACCAGATAGGAGTGATGTATCGGTGGGGATTGCTTATCCTTCACTACATGAACTGAGAATTGAAAGGGGATATTCTGGTAAGGCCTTACTCCGTCAAACAGAGGTACTACCGGCCCGATTGTTTCGAAATCAAGGTAGTATAAGGGATATTGTAGAGATGACAGGAAATCCTGAATAGCTTTCTTGTCTACATGTGGCTCGCCACTTGTAACACAAGTCTGTTGAATACGCTGCTTGTCGTTTAATTTGTAGTCATCCGGTATTTCTCTGACAGTTAATATGCCACCGTCATACATTGTAAAAGACTTCTTCCCTCCATAGTAAAGTGAAAAAACACTGTGTTCAGGGAGGAAATCCCAACAGTCTGCGAGTGGGCATTCATAGGGAGCCCGGCAGTGTGGTCCAATTATCATTTCAGGACATTCTTCCCGACTAATGACTTCCAGTATTTCATCAATCCTGTCCTGTATGCCCACGCTTGTTTCTTCCACCTGATCGGTGACATCATGGAGATTGAACAGACCTTCCGGATTAATTTGCCCTTCCTTTACATATTGATTATTAATTAAAGCAAGGAAGCATTTTCTGATATTCAGCCCGGCTTGACTACAGCAGTAGCGTTGATAAGCCACGTCACTGATGTGGATATCTTTCACACTTGTTGAACTCTTAACCTCAACAATGTCCCACTCGTTCTTGTTAACTGGATTCAGGATGTCTATTCGTGAGTAGAGGTTTTTAGCTAGAATGCCGGCTTCGCACAGTGGTCTTCGCTGCTCGAGTAACTGGCTGGTTTGCTTGATATTGCCCATAAAATTGTCTGTGGGAATAACAATGGCATCCGGGAAGAGCTTCTGGGCTAGCTCGCCAACCATGTGGCCCTGGTCAAAGATATACTGGGTGACTGGATCAGCCTCGGGTATTTTAGCCGGTTCGTGGAACTGGATCCAGATTAATCTCGGGCACTGGAGGCCAGTTAAATATTTTGATTTTGATAACAGTCTAAGAGGCATTTTATCCACCTTTTACTTTTTATTAACTAATACTCCAAGGGTAGGGAGCAACGGAGCGTTCGGCCAAGGGAAGTAGCCGACAATCTCCCGAGTAACGGTCAATGCCGGTATTCTAATAAGGCCTACCCGACACTGTTGAGGCCGGTTACGGGATAGCCTTGTACAGCTGCGTGGTTATTTCCGACTCACTGGTAAAAGCGCCAATTTTAATGTCCTGAATGACACCCTCCCGGTCAATGAAAAAAGTGGTCGGAATGGCGCGTATGTTATACTGCCGGGCTACCTTCCCATCCGTATTAAGTACCGTTAGGAAGGAAAGGTCAAGGTTTTCCATAAACTCTTCTACTTCGGACTGGTCTTCCCCGATGTTAACCGCCAGTAGGACCACTTCCCCAGACTTTTCTTCATGCACCTGCTGCAGAAACGGCATTTCCGCCCGGCAAGGACCGCACCAGGTCGCCCAGAAATTGAGCAGCACCGCCTTACCCCGAAAATCACTGAGGGAGACCATCTGCCCGTCAAGACCCGGCAGTTGAAAATCGGAGGCCAGCTTACCCACCTCAGTACCTTCCTCTTCGGGTTCTTCCTCTGTAGTGGGCTCCGGCGCTGGGACCGGGGCTGGTGCGGGTGTTTCTGAAAAGTCCTCTTTCACGGCGAACCTATCCCACGCAACCACCCATGCGGTGATTACGGCGAGGATAACCAGAGCGAGTACACCCCACTTGTATCCGCAGCTTTTAGCTTTAAGCTCTTGTTGTTCCATGCTTGTTTCTCAATTATAGTGGTTATCCACCCAGTGTCAGGAATAGAGGGGATAGAGTAATCGGCAGGAAAAGCGCCGCGCCTCCAGTTAACAACCATATTCCCCACTTGGACCAAGTATCTTGGGTGGCCTTAAACTGCTCTAAGCTATCATACCTCTTGCTTCGCCATGCCCATTCATTTCCATTCAGACCGAGAATAACAGCCATGATAGGGTAGGCGAAAGGAAAGAAGACAAGCAGTGCTAGCCAAACGTTGTTGCCGATTCCCCAGATCCACCCTGACCCGAGGTATTCTCCCCTGTACCAGCTTTGGCTCTTGGTCTTACCGTTGGCGTTGGTTTAGCCACTTCTTTTACGGCTGTCTTAGCCATATCCTGACCGTACTGCCCGCAGAAGTGAATCTCCGGGCTTATCTCAGCGCCACACTGAGAACACTTTATACTCCACCTCCTTATTCTAAACCATTCAATCCCGTATCAGTTCTTAAAGCTAAATTCGTCATACTGGCCTTGGCCACTGATACCCCTTTTCTTAGTTGTCTTATTGTCGTCGCTCTTTAGGTATTTTATTGGGCATCGTCAGTAATTAAGGCACAATCGAATTATAGATACTTTATTCCGCTGACTTCGTCCTGTCAAGCTCCCTCATCTTCTGGTTGTGCTTGAGCCTTGCTGATTAGGACCCAAGAATTCGGCAAAGTAGCCCATGCTGGAGACAACCCAGGCGGACACAGTCTTGGGACTCTTATCTTCAGCTCTAGCGCAGGTTCTATAGGCTACCAGTGCGGCTTGAAGTGTCATCACCTCGACCCCCTTACACTGATAGCCTAGACCTTGATTGGATAACCGGCTATAACTTCGTGCTACTTCACTAGTGTTTTTGGGAAGGTGGGCGCCCTTTTTTTGCTTAATTCCCTCACTGAGGGCGGGGAGTGAGGCTGTGGTGGGCGGTAGAGGACTTGAACCTCTGACCCCCTGCGTGTAAAGCAGGTGCTCTAACCAACTGAGCTAACCGCCCCGATAGCGCGCTTGGCGGGGCTCGAACCCACGGCCTCAGCCTCCGCAGGGCTGCGCTCTATCCAACTGAGCTACAAGCGCCAATTCCAATTTATTAGGCTACGTTGGTGCCGAAGGGGAGATTCGAACTCCCATGCCCTTTCGGACACTACGTCCTGAACGTAGCGCGTCTGCCATTTCGCCACTTCGGCATGGTGGGCGGTAGAGGACTTGGACCAGTGACCTCTGCGATGATATGACGTTTGTTTTTCATAATTAACCTCAGCCGCCTTCCATTATTCTACATCGGTCTCAGTCGAATCGCAATGGGGATTATTCTTAAAATGTATGTATCTTTGCAGTTTTTAGGGATGTGCGAAACTATTCCCAAAGCTAATTCGTGACTAATCTTAATACTACCTATAAGTCGTGGTTGATACATATCAGAACTGAAGGAAGGAATTAAACTCTCGGCATTGGAATCGTGAGAAGAAAGGTTACTTTTTCAATTCATTACTATTACCTAGCGCATTTTATTTCAGGATTTTCGGCGCCGTACTCCGGACCAGCGAGGCGAACACTCCGCCGAAGCAGAGGACGGTAAAGATGATGAACGCTGTCTTCAGGCTTATGGTGAAGGCGGCATAATATTGGGGCGTAATTTCTACCCTCCCTACGTAAAGAGAGATTATCAGCATTGAGATTCCCATGCTGAACATCATGCCCACCTGCCGCATAGTGCTGATCGTCGCCGAGGCCACCCCGTAAAACTTATTTTCCACGGAACTCATGATGGCGTTGGTGTTGGGCGATGAGAAGAGGGCGAATCCGGCGCCGAGCACAATCAGGCTGGCCACGATGAACCCGACCGGTGTTTGTTGATTTAAAAATACCAGCAACCCGAGGCCGATGGTGGTCAGCGCCATGCCTGCCGAGGCGAGTAGCTGTGGTGAAACGCGGTCGGAGAGCTGGCCGGCATAAGGCGAGAAAATAGCCTGCACGGTAGGCATGGCCACCAGCACCAGTCCGGCGTTTTGCGGGCTGAAGCCCTTGACGTATTGCAGGTACAGGCTCAGCAGGAAAGCCACGGCGAAGGTGGCACTGTAACTAACCAGGACGGCTAGGTTGGAAAAGGCGAAGACCCGGTTGTGTCGGAAAAGGTCCATGTGCAAAATAGGGCTGGCCGTCCTCGTCTCCCACCAGATAAACAACATAATGCCTACCACCCCGATGCCTGTCAGTAACGCGCCGGATATCTCCGGGAGCAGGGAGAGACCGTAGATTAGCGCGATAATCCCCAGGCCGTAGATTAAGGACCCGATGAGGTCGAACTTTTCCCCTTTCGCCTCTGCCCGCTCTCCTTTCAGTTTCCAGAAAAAATAGGTGATAATTATCAAGCCCAGGGGTAGATTCAACCAGAAAATACTCCTCCAGCCGGCGTACTGGGTGAGCAGTCCGCCCAGAAACGGGCCCAGGGAAAGCCCCAGGTAGACGGCGGCCACGTTTATCCCCAGTACTTTACCTCTCTCCTGTGCGGGGAATACCGAGGTCAGGATAGCCACGCTGGTACCGAATATCATGGCGCCGCCAATGCCCTGTAATGCACGGAAGGCGATAAGCATGACCGCCGAAATGGAGAGTGCCGAGAGGACGGATGAAGCCGTGAAAATTATGATGCCGTAAGTGAAAATCTTTTGCCGACCGTAAATATCGGCAAAGCGACCGAAAGGGAGCAGGAACACCGTTCCCGCTAGGAGATATGACGTGGTTACCCAGGCAAGTAAGACGGCGTCCATGCCAAACTCTTGGCCGATTGAGGGCAGCGCGATGTTGACCGCTGATCCCATGAAAGGCGTAACAAAAGAGCTCATGGTGATTACCAGAAATACTATTCGGTTACTGGTGTTTCTTTTCGCATGATGTGCCATGTCACCCATTATATAACATCGGTGGGAGCAGAGATGTAGGAAACTTCAACCTTCAGCTTCATCTGGAACCGCCTTGAGAGTTATGGGTATTAGGTATGAAAAACTGTTAAATTAGCTTTAAAACGGTTAAAACACATTATCACTGGTAAGATCGTTTTGAAGCTGACATTTTTAGTGGGCTTAAAGTTGTAGTAGCAAATTAGTAGCAGAAATTACGTTACTTGTTTATCTCATACCGTTACGCCTAACGTTCAGGCGTGATATTCTCTGGACCTTTTTATTACGGCTGCTAAACGCCAGGTTGTTGGCTCGAGTCCAGCTCGGGGAGCTAAATCGTCCCTTTCTCATCATTTTTCCCTCCTTCTTCGCGCCTGCACCTCTACTAGGGCGTGTTTCGGATGGTTTGGGAGCGGGGGTTGGATTCAAACCAACGAATGCTGTTACCCTATGCCTAGGTATCTCCCATGCTCCCTACACTGCGGAACGGATCTCGTAAATCGTTTTCTGGTTACCGACGATTCTCACGGATCAGCTTTGGTAGTGCTATCTATCGGGCGGATGTGCTAATAAAGCAGCGACGGTACAAGATACAGGTAGTGCTAAGAAGATAAGAATGGCTAACGAGTAGGTCTTGGTGAGGTCAAATAAAAACCCGAAAGGAAGGGGACCCAGGGCAGAAAAAGCTACCATACTGGAAGTGGTCACTCCGCGAATACTACCCAGATGCAGACGGCCATAGTAGTTGGGCCAGATGATTGTACTGATTGTCACAAGGCATCCATTACTCAATCCCATTAGTGCTCCGTAGAAAAATGCCTGCCATGTCGAAGTAATAAGAAAAGCCCATAGCATTGTTGCTACTAGAAGCATCTGCCCAGCAGCCATCAGGTAGCGATTCGGAAGCCTGTCTGCCATATAACCGGTAATGAAGATCCCCAATATCTGCATCGGACCCATAATTCCGAATATTGAGGCGGCTATTCCTGGTGGTATTCCTTTGCTAGCGAGAAATGATACGTGGTGGAAAGTTAAGGCGGTCGTAATCAAACTGGGAGCTGCGCCAGCAAACAATAATAGCCAGAACGTCCGCGTACGTGATGCTTTACCCAGGGATAAATTGACCTCCCTGACTGTATCGACTTTGTCCTTTTCAGGCTGATCCTTTGCAGAGGGCGATTGACCGTCGGGTAAAAGCCCCACGGACTTAGGGTTCCGGCGAATGAGAAGTGCCGTTGGTGGTAACAACACTATCCAGATACCAAAGGCTAATACTAGCCAAGTATTTCTCCATCCTGCGTTGGTGATAAGAGCGTGTATCAGGAGAGGAAATGCCGCGTGGCTAATAGCTCCACCAAGAATGCAGATGGCTGTTGCCTTTCCTCTCCAGCGGATAAACCACAAAGCTATTAAAGCAGTTGGAATCAAAGTCAGGGAACCCTGTCCTAGGGTACGTATAGCGACGAAGCCAGCGGCTAGCTGTATGGGATGGTTTACAGAGCTCATCCAAATAGCGGCGAAGCCGAATAGAACGACAACAGCTGTCATCATAATCCGAGCGCCATACCGGTCAAGCAAACGCCCCGCCAGAATTACGAGAACTCCCGCTATCAGAGTGCCTGCGGTATACAGGACTGATACTAAGGTTCTAGACCAGCCCGTCTCTGATATGATAGGGTCCACAAATATAGAGACCGAATAGGTTTGCCCAGGCCCGGAGAAGAAGATGGCTAGAGCGCTTACCCCCAGAATGATCCAACCATAAGAGAAGGGAACTCGATCAACTATTGAGAATCGGTGTGAGGGAGAACCAGGAGATTGCATATTGAAATTGTAACAGCTATCATCAGTCGCATCAAACGGCCGGTTGTCTCCATTAAAACCTTCCCTTTTAGTGCTAACTCTAACCCATATTGATGATACCAAGGTAATTCAGTATAAACGAGATGCTTGCTAATACGAGTGCTACCAGCACTACCCGTTTAACTATAAGTTCGGGAAGTCCCTTGAGCAATCTCGCCCCCAGACGAGTGCCAGCAAAGGCAACCACGATGAGCACCGGGATATACCAGAGATACTGTGACTCCAAACTACCTCTAACTACATACGTCGTGCAACGTGCAATATCTGTGCAAAGCGCGATAGCCGCTGATGTGGCCACATAAGTTTCTTTTCTGATTTTTGTGGATATCAGGAAGGCACCGCGAATTGCTTCACCTAGACCAATAAGACCAGCTGTGAAGCCAGAAAGTAACCCGCCAGTTACTAGTATATAATCCTTCTCCGGCAAGGTCCTGGATGGGTTAATAAGCGAATATATAGCAAAGAGCATAAGAAAGGTGCCAACACCAAGGCCGATACCTTTAGGGGCGATAACTTCTAAAAGGTAAGCACCTACGATAGCAGTCATAACAGTAGGTATTCCGTAGAGAAGCATCAACCTCAAATTAACCATCTGTTTCAGCGTCACGAATTTAAAGAGGTTGCTGCAGCCATGGAAAAAGGCGATTAAAATAATCGCTTGCTTGAAACCGATTATCCAGGCAAGGAATGGAATGGTCATTGTTGCCGAACCGAAGCCAGCAATACTGGCCACTGCAGCCGCGATAAAAGCTATCGCGAAAAACGATATTGTTGCCATTATTCTGAATCATACTCTATTGAATATATGAATATATTGCTGAAACAAAACCACCCCTCAATTACTGCTCCTTTTTCATATTGACAGGATTTACTATTAGAACTAAACTCCAAACTAAAGCTTAAAGTACAGAGGAGTAGCAGATGGCGTCCGACCTCCCTCTTCTGGCCGCCGTATTAGTCATCGTCCTCATTGCGGGGATGGTCAAAGGCATCACCGGCTTCGGCTTCGTGCTGGTGGCCGCGCCGCTGATGACCATCTTTATTGACCCCAAGATGGTGGTGCCGGCGATAATCATACAGACATTGCCCACTAGCGTGCCCATCCTGTTACACGCGTACCATCATCTGCGCATACGGCGCATGTGGCTTATGGCGCTGGCGGGTATGGCGGGCGTTCCCGTCGGGACGTTGGTTCTATTGGTGCTGGACGCCTCGCTGCTGCGGTTGCTCATAGGAACCGTGGTTACGATGGTTGCCGTGGTCATGATGCTCGGCTTTAGGAAACCCCTGCAGCATGAGCTTATGGCGTCAGTACCGGTCGGGTTCGTAGGCGGGATGTTGTGCGCCAGTACCGGTATGTCGGGACCGCCGGTAATCTTTTTCTACACTAACCAAAGACTGAATACCCGGGAGTTCCGGGCCAACATCGTGGCCTATTTTGTAATGCTGGATATCGTCACGCTGTCCAGCTTCATCATCGCCGGGCTGTTACCCGGTGAGACAGTGTCGTTCAGTGTCCAGCTTTTGCCTGTGAGTTTAGTGGGCGTCATTGGCGGGATTGTTGTCAACCGCTGGGTGCAGGAGAGGCTGTTCCGCCGTATCGCGCTGGTGCTTATCTTACTTGCCGGAATCATGTCAGCAGCGACGGGTATATCCGGGCTATAGGTGCCATTCTTGATTATCCAATTATTAAAGTGCTTCTTCTAATCTAGAATCATTCCTTTTTTAAGCTAAGAACTCATGCCTGGCCGGCGTGGTGTGAGGCCATCGGACATGAATTCTTAGAAATGAGTGAGGAGGGTGGGGAATCAAGATTTGTGTACAAAAGACTCATGGTTAATACCTATTTTCTTCTGGGTAGTGTAAGCTGGTATGTGATTACTTTCGTGAGAGTGAGTGTTGATATCCAATGAGTTGGGTCAGTATCGCCATATTGAGCGCGGCTATCTCTGGCATAATTGTTACGATTGATAGCCACCTCATCTCCAAGCGTATGCCTAGCCTTAGATCATTTCTGCTGCCGCTCAGCATTATTCACCTGTTTTATGGGTCGCTCTTCTTTTACCTGTTTCCATTTCCCGAAAATATCGGCTTGTGGCCCTTAACGGTGGCATTCGGCTCCAGTATAACCCGTATTGCTGGGGCAATCATCATGATACATTTCTTGCAGAAAGGGGAGGTTTCGCAGGTTCTGCCCTTGGTCCATACCTACCCGATCTTTGTCGCGCTTATCGCTGTGCCGTTGCTGGGGGAGTCCATTAGCCCCCTGCAGTGGCTGTCGATAGTTATTGTAGTTACTGGAGCCGTCATCATCTCGTTTAAACAGAACCCTTTCGGCAATGCCGTATGGTCGGGTAGGTCATTTTGGGCGCTGGCTGGTGCCAGCCTATTATTCGCTGTGGCGGACGTCACCGGTAAACATGCTCTTGCCTACGTCTCTTTCTGGAACATGTTTTCTGTGAATACGTTCTCTCTCTTCAGTGTATTTTTCATCTTCTCTATGCGGCCTCACGTCATACGGCAGCTGAGGGATATGAATCACAGGAATCGTTCACTTGGATTATTGGCGTTTAGTGAGAGTTTAACGCCAATTGCGTTAACGGGGTTGTTCTGGGCGCTGTCGAGAGGACCCGTTTCATTGGTCTCTACCATTATCAGTAGTCGTCCTATTTTTGTGGTGATATATGCGCTTATCTTGAACTACACCTTACCTCGTTTTCTGGTAAAGTTGACTACCAGCAAGGTAATGCTGGCCTTTCGGCTTATAGCTACGGCTATGATTGTTGGCGGCATCTCCATTATTTACTTATCCTGACACCAAGGGTGTGGTCTTGTGTACTACTTGACGAAAAGGTAAAGGAGTATAATTACCCATACCAAAGGGGCTTCCCCTCAGGTCTTGATATCTTAAACATGCCATCGCTACAGGCTTTCTTCTTGAGCGATCCTCGGCAGCCCAATAATATCGAAGTTGGCATTAAAGGTATGGGGCTATTCTGCAAATATCTTGCTATCCGCTCTGTACGTCTCGGCTCTGGGGCACGCTGATAGCCTTCTTCTTTTTCTTCGATCCTACGCCATTCGTCTACATGTGACATATCGAGGATGTCTTCTACACGTATAGCGCCGACATACATTTGTGTCCCAGCTTGTTCGAAGGATTGGAGCTTCAGTTCCATGATGGCTTCCAATACTCTAGGAAGACAGACTTCTGATGTTGAATATCTTATAACTGGAAATAGCCGATTGTCAATGTTTTGCAAGCCAGGAAGCTCAAGAAGCTAGAGAAAGAGAATGCCCGACTGAAGAAGCTGGTGGCTGATATCTCCCTGGATAATGCCATCCTGAAGGAGGCAGCAAGGGGAAACTTCTAACCCTCCACCCCTAGTAAAGTTCCCAGAAGCTCCTTTAACGGTAGTTCTTCAGGTAGAACTGCTGTTATGGTGGGCGATACTGGATTTGAACCAGTGACCTCTGCGATGTCAACGCAGCGCTCTAACCAGCTGAGCTAACCGCCCCAAGGGCACAGTGTAATTCTACTAGATGCTGGGCACACAGTCAATCGGTGGAGCCACTTCCCAGCGGGTGCTGGCGTAATCCCGTGTCTACTTGATTTGCTGACCCGGGCTGAGGGGGTAATTTACGTTGTAATTTTTACGGGATTTTTGATGTTGCCGTGGTTTATGCCACCAGCTATTTTCTCTCCACGAACCTGGCGCTGCCCGGGATACCCCCCATCTCTTTCCGTGCAGCTGGCGGGCCTGTTTACCGATTCCGCGGCCCCGATGCAAATATTCGGTAGCGGGCTGATGGCAGCCGGCGCTGTCCTGATTATCGTCTCTATTGTCTATCGGTGGCGAGGGGGGCGGAGGAGGAGGATTAAAAGTACAGTTCAATCTGGACTAAGATAACACCTTTCTCCGGCTTAGTCCCCAGGCTACCCCGCTCAGCACCACCGCCATTGTCCCGGCGGCTAAGGCGCAAACCTGGGTGGCGTCATACCAGAAGCCCCCGGGAAAGAGCATTATCAGGTAGTCTCTGGCCGGGTCGAGTTGCCATAGTTCGTTGGTGAAGCTGAGTAAATGAAACTGCCGGAAAAACCAGTCAAAATTATACAGGGTTATCAGTCTCAGTGCTGCCATCAGGACCAAGGTGAGGATATTTCCCCAGATCATTCCCCACCACAATTGCCGCCGGTTTTTCCGGCAGAGACTGAAGCTGGCGTAACCCATGGTATAAATTAGCGTTCCCAGTAAGACCAGGTAGTCCAGTCGGATTAACCCCTTCACGTCCCGGAGGTGTGCTACCTCCCGCTGGTTGAACAGGACGAACGGCTTACCATCTTTCTCCACACTGAGGCTGATATTCTCCTCGTCGGAATTGAAGTAACCAATCAGCCCACGGGCCGCCTTTTCCAGCTCGGTATCCGCCAGGCCCGTGGGCTGGCCGACATCGTATTTCTCGAAGCCGTAGGTGTACAGGCCGAGCCAGTTTACCGCGCCGCCAATGCTGGCCGTCAGCAGCAGCGGGGGTAGGCACAGGACGAATAGCCATCTGGCTGCGGTGGTCAGGACTGTCAATGTTTTATCTCCCGCTAAGGCTGAAAAAAGATTGATGTGCTATTTTAAGTCCTCTCTGGGTGGGCTGAAGACATCCAGCACTAGGGCTCCCTTGCTGTGAGTGACAACGCCGTGGGTGACATCGGGAGGGACTAGGTACATATCGCCCTTTTTCAGCGGACTGTTCTCATTCCCGATAGTCATCTCAAATTCCCCTTCCAGGACAATGCCCATCTGCTCGTGAGGGTGTTGGTGGGTGGCGACCTCGGCGTGAGGTTGTAGGGTAACGTGGGAAAACATCATGCGCTCTCCCCAGACCGTGTGCAATAAGAAGCCCGGTGACGGTTCCTTTGTCTTAAAGTCCTGGGGAAAATTAAAAAACATGGGTCTACCTCCTGGTTTTACCGGACGATCTAGATGCCCCCCAGCGTGTTCAACTGAGCCCGCGCATCGTAATTGTAGTCTGCGGCCGAAGTGAGCTGGACGGTCTCCGGTCTGCCTACCGGAGGCTCCCCTTTGACCGACTTCGCTAGCTCTAGGGCGTTCTTTACTCTGGTCTCAGCGCCTTCCAGGGCCAGGGTTACCGCCCCTTCGGAGCCGTC
>Ga0187827_10003923_pt1 | contig 18709 bp, 17 predicted proteins | sample ETNtaG_39_FD_167969 | JGI IMG/M metagenome (GOLD analysis project Ga0187827, IMG submission 167969) | Marine microbial and viral communities from oxygen minimum zone, Eastern Pacific Ocean - ETNP2014_SV_150_PacBio MetaG (Illumina Assembly) | ecosystem: Environmental > Aquatic > Marine > Hypoxic... | reverse complement strand
GAATGAACCTTATTGTTAATTTTTTCTACATCTACTCCTATCCCATTCTCTTTTGAAATTAAAACTGTGACTATTTCATCAGAATGTGAAATGGATATATTTCTATTATCAGATAATATTGGGATATTCTCTTTATAAGATATTCTTAAATCAGGATTAATTAATCCAATAAGTTTTCTAGAAGCTAAGAATTGTCTCCTCAAATGATTTGCTTTCCTTTTTAACAATATTTGATAATCTTCAGAATTCAATTCATTATTTGGATCCATGATTTCCTCCAATTCATCTATTCTCCATAATTTACAGAGTAAAGACTCATTAGGAACTAAATCATTTAATAAAGGCATTTGATTATCGAATTAAAGTGGTTATTTTTGTAATTGATACAAAGATAGTGCTATGAAAAATAAAACACTAACAGAATACGTCCCATATAAGGTAAAAGATTTAAGTCTTGCAGAATGGGGTAAAAAAGAGATTAAATTAGCAGAAGCTGAGATGCCTGGACTTATGGCATTAAGGGCCAAGCTAAAGAAAGAGAAGCCTCTAAAAGGTGCAAGAATTGCAGGATGTCTTCATATGACAATTCAAACTGCTGTTTTAATAAATACATTAATAGATCTTGGAGCTGATGTTACTTGGAGTTCGTGTAATATTTTCTCAACGCAGGATCATGCTGCTGCTGCTGTTGCATCTATGGGAATTCCCGTTTATGCTTGGAAAGGAATGAATGAGGATGAATTTAATTGGTGTATTGAACAAACATTGTTTTTTGGAGAAAAAAAAGAACAATTAAATATGATTCTTGATGATGGTGGTGATTTAACTAATATGGTACTTGATCAATATCCTGAACTAGTTCCTGGAATAAGAGGCCTTTCAGAAGAGACAACAACTGGGGTTCATAGGCTATATGAAAGAATGAAAGCTGGAAAACTCCCTCTTCCTGCAATTAATGTTAATGATTCTGTAACTAAATCAAAATTTGATAATAAATATGGTTGTAAAGAAAGTGCAGTAGATGCTATAAGAAGAGCAACGGATATTATGTTAGCAGGTAAAAGAATTGTTGTTTGTGGTTATGGTGATGTTGGAAAAGGAACTGCAGCTTCTTTTCGTGGAGCTGGTTCAATTGTCACTATTACTGAAATTGATCCAATATGTGCTCTTCAGGCATCTATGGATGGTTATGAGGTAAAAAAGCTAAATACAGTTATTAAAGATGCTGATATTGTAATAACAGCAACTGGAAATAAAGATATTGTTACTGAGGAACATTTTAAAGTGATGAAGGATAAAACCATTGTTTGTAATATTGGTCATTTTGACAATGAGATAGATATGGAATGGTTGAATTCAAATTATGGAAATACAAAGTCTAATATCAAACCTCAAGTGGACATATATACTCTAGAAAATAATTCTCAAGTTATTATTTTAGCTGAAGGGAGATTAGTTAATCTTGGTTGTGCAACTGGACATCCAAGCTTTGTTATGAGTAATTCATTCACTAACCAAACACTTGCCCAAATTGAATTATGGAAAAACTCCAAAAAATATGAAAACAAGGTATATATGTTACCAAAAAATCTAGATGAAATGGTAGCTTTGCTTCACCTTCCTAAATTAGGTGTTGAATTAGAAGATCTAACTGAAGGTCAAGCAAAATATATAGGGGTAAATAGAAGTGGACCTTTCAAACCTGAATATTACAGGTATTAACCTTCGTTTGGAATTATAGACACGTAAGATTTATCGTTTGACTTTTTTCTAAAACTAACTGTTCCATCTACCTTTGCATGAAGCGTATGATCTTTACCTATATATACATTTTCTCCAGGACGATGTGTAGTCCCTCTTTGTCTAACAATAATATTTCCAGCTTTAGCAGATTGTCCTCCAAATATCTTAACCCCTAATCGTTTAGATTCTGACTCTCTTCCGTTTTTTGAACTCCCTACTCCTTTTTTATGTGCCATAATTAATTTATTTTATTTACCTGAAGCCTTTTTTGGTTTTGCAGCAGCTTTTGGTTTTGCAGCAGCTTTTGGTTTTGCAGCAGCTTTTGGTTTTTCTTCTGTACTTTTTGCTGGCGCTGATTTTTTTTGAGAAATTTTTTCAATTAATAATTCAGTTAATAGTTGTCTATGGCCATTTTTCACTTTATACCCTTTCCTTCTTTTCTTTTTAAAAACTATAACCTTATCATCTTTTTGATGAGAAATAATTTTTGCTTCAACAACAGCTCCAGAAACTTTTGGCATTCCAACCTTAACCTTACCATCTTCATCAACTAATAAGACATTGTCAAAAGAAACTTTAGTTCCTTCTTTTCCTTTAAGTCTATTAACATAGAGTTTCTGATTTTTAGAAACTTTAAATTGACTCCCTTGTATTTCAACTACAGCGTACATAACTAATTTTTGAACTGCAAAATTAAACTAATATTTAATAAATACAAGAATATTTTCTTTATAGTTCTATCCAAGAAGGATTGTCTAAAGACCATTCAACTACTTGTTTTATTCTGCTTTGAATTTTAATTTTTGGAGTCCACCCAAGTGATTTCATTTTTTCGCCAGAAAGAGAATATCTTAAATCATGTCCTGGTCTTGAAGAGTGGAAATCTACCATCTCATAATTTAATTTTTTGTTTTGTGATTTTGCAATAATTTCTGCTAACTCAAGATTGGTTAATTCTTCTCCTCCTACTATATTGAATTTTGGGCATTTTGCACCTCCCCAGTCAACTTCATTTTTTATTTTACTATTCAATATGAATAATAAAGCCTCTGAAACATCTTCTGCATGTATATAATGTCTTGAACCTGGTATTTTTTTTGTTTTATCAGAGTGAATAGTCACAGTTTCTCCGTCTCTAATTTTTTTAATACACATTGGGATAAACTTTTCAGGATGTTGACGTTCACCAAAAACATTCATAGTATGAGTTACTATTACAGGAAGATTATATGTGTTTTCATATGCGACTGCCAATTCTTCACCAGCAGCTTTAGTAGCACTATATGGATTGGTTGAATTGTATCGATCATTCTCTTTATAATTAATTCCATCTGGAGCAGGTCCAAAAACTTCATCAGTACTGAAATACACAAATTTTTCAAATTGAGAATTTTTATTATCTATGTATCTGGCATACTCTAAAATATTTGCTGTACCCACTACATTATCCATAACAAATTCTATTGGAAATTCAATACTCCTATCAACATGAGAACCAGCTGCTAAATGAAGTATAATATTGACCTCCCCAATTTCTTTCCTTATCCATGGATTTACTGCCGACTTTAAGTCATGGAATACAACCTTAAGTCTCGATCTATCTTTATCTGTCAAAGTTGATAATACATTGTCTAAGCGATTAAGATTTCCGCTATAATCTAACCTGTCTAATGATACTATATCCCAATTTGTCGTTTTTAAAATATGGTATATTAAGTGATGAGCTATAAAACCTGCGCCTCCTGTAATTAAAACCCTTTTCATACTTTCTAATTTATTTTAAATTCTGAATATATTTATTTAATTGATCACTTGGAGACCAATTTAATTTATTTAACATATCATCATTTGTTCTTAAAGTCTTTCTGTAATTCCCAGGTTGATCCTCAATATTAATTGAATTTACATCAAATTTTTTTCTAAACATTTCAAATAATTCATTTATACTGTAATTAATTCCAGAACCAATTTCCCAAGCATCTTCATGTTTAATGTCTGAATTTGCAATCTTAATAATTCCATCAACAATATCATCGACATGAGTAAAATCTCTTCTTTGTTCCCCATCACCTACTATTGGAAGTGGATCACCATTTTTTATTTTAACTCTCCATATACCTATAACATTTCCATATTTCTCATCTAAAGGCTCAAATGGCCCATAAACATTATAGAATCTTGCAATTTCAACGTCTACAGAATATGATTTTTTATATAATTTACATATTTCTTCTCCTAGAGATTTTGTGGTAGCATAAGGAGAATCTGATGGATCATGATGTTTTGAGGAGGATCCAGCATAAATAACTCTTACTTTATTTTTTTTAGCCCATTCCATAACTTTAAGAGTACCCTTAACATTCACTCTTAAAGATTCATCAGGATTTTCAAAAGAAGGTTGAACTCTGGATTGAGCTGCAAGGTGAACACAGCAATCAAAACCAGTAACTGATATTTGCTTAATGTTCTCAATATCTCCAGATATATATGTAGCTAGTTGATTTTCATTTTCCTTAAAACCAGTTGAATAATCATCATATGAGAATACATCCATTCCATTCTCAACAAGTCTATTAATTAAATTTGTCCCAATAAATCCAACACCTCCTGTAACAAGTATCTTTTTCATTAAGTTTATTTATTTATTTTATTTATATACCACTCTACAGTTTCTGATAATGCCTTTGTAAAATCAATTTTTGGAGTCCAACCTAAATCAGAAGTTAATTTAGAAAAGTCAATTGCATAACGAAAATCATGCCCTTTCCTATCATCAACATATTTTATTAATTTTTTTGATGATCCATATTCCCTTCCCAGTTTATTATCTGCAATCTTAATTAACTCATTAACTAAATTGTTATTATTTAACTCATTGCCTCCGCCAATATTATATGTATCTCCTAACTTCCCTTTATGAAATATTAAATCAATAGCATCAGCATGATCTTGAACATAGAGCCAATCTCTAATGTTTGATCCATCTCCATATATAGGTATTTTTTTATTATTGATAATTGATTTAATCACTACAGGGATTAATTTTTCTTGATTCTGATTTGGCCCAAAATTGTTTGAACAATTTGAAATTTTTACAGGGAGTTTATAAGTATGGTAAAATGCTCTAACGAAATGATCTGAAGAAGCTTTAGATGCTGAGTAAGGTGACCTAGGGTCATATGGGTGATTTTCTTTAAATAGCCCATCATTACCAAGTGTACCATAAACTTCATCTGTTGACACATGATGAAAAACATTATTGACTTGATGTTTATCACACCAATGCTTTTTAGCTATATTAAGTAAGTTTAAAGTTCCAATTACATTTGTTTCACCAAAAATTAAAGGGCTATCTATTGAATTATCAACATGGGATTCTGCTGCTAAATGAATTATTGAATCAATATTATTATTTATAAATAAATTTTCAATCTCAGAAGAGTTAGTAATATCTCCCTTAACAAACTCATAATTGTTATAACTCTCAAGGTCTTTTATATAGCTATAGTTACTTGCATAAGTAAGAGAATCTAGATTTACTATATTATAATTATTGTATTTTTTTACAAAATGTCTGACTAGATGAGATCCTATAAAGCCTGCACCACCTGTTACTAATATATTCCTACTCATTTCTGGTGACTAATTTTAATATATAGTTTTTATATGGGCTATCTTGAATGTTTTGTAAAGATTTTTTTAAATCCTTCTGAGAAATTAAACCTTTGTTAAATGCAATTTCTTCTAAACAACCAATTTTTAAACCTGTTCGCTTCTCCAAAGATTTAATTAGCTGTGATGCCTCAAGTAAAGATTCATGTGTACCTGTATCCATCCATGTAAATCCTCTACCAAGAAGATTAGCCTTAATTTTATTGTTATTGAGATAGGCCTGGTTTATAGATGTTATCTCAATTTCACCTCTTAAACTAGGCTTCACTTTTTTTGCAAGCTGAATAACATTGTTAGGGTAGAAGTACAGCCCGATAATAGCATAATTACTGGTTGGGTGTGAAGGTTTCTCCTCAATACTGACAATTTCACCATTCTGGTTAAGTTGAATAATTCCATAATCTTCCGGTTTATTAACATAGTAACCAAATACTACAGCATTTTCATTATCTTCAACTTGGTTTATAGATTCTTTTAAAATTTTTGTCAATCCATCTCCATAAAGCAGATTGTCTCCTAACATTAAACAAATTGAATCATTTCCTATGAATTCTTCTCCAAGTATAAATGCATCAGCCAACCCTCTCGGTTTATCTTGAATCGTATATGAAAGATTTAATCCAATGTTTGATCCATCACCAAGTAAATTTTCAAAAATTTTCTTGTGATCTGGGGTAGTTATAATTAGTATCTCTGTAATACCAGCTACCATTAAAACAGATATAGGATAATATATCATTGGCTGATCATAAACAGGAAGAAGTTGTTTAGAAACAGCTTTAGTTAATGGATATAATCTAGACCCTTCCCCTCCAGCAAGAATAATACCTTTCATAAAGATTATTTTTTATTGAATATTTCCTCAAGTTCATTCAAAAGCTTCTCTTTTTCAAAGAATTTTGAATAGTAAGATAACGCATTTTTTCCAAATTCTTGAAGTTGATTTCCTGATAACCTACTGATTTTTAGAATAATCTCTGATAGACTTTTATAGTCTTCTGCTTTAGATGAAAAGCCTGATTTAGAGGATAGAATTATTTCAGCTCCAATTCCATCTAAAGCTCCTACAATTGGCTTACCACATGCCAAGTAAGATTGTAGTTTGCCAGGTATTGTTTTAGAAAAAACTTCACTTTTCTTCAAAGTCACAAGAAGAGCGTCCGCACAAGAGAAGAGGTCAGGCATTCTCTGTGGAGGGAAACTACCTTTAAAATAAAAGTAGCTCTCAAGTTCTTTTTGTTTAATTAAGGATTCTATTCTTTTTTTATCTCTGCCGTCTCCAAAAATTATAAAATTTATTTTTATTTTCTTCTTTTTTAACTCTGCAGCTGCCATTACAATAGTGTCAAAGCTTTGGGCTTTACCAATATTTCCAGCAAATACCAAATTAAAGCCTTCAGGGAAAGTCCTTTTAATTTCATCTTTCATGAGCACGGGCTTATAAAAATCTTCTGCATAGTAAGGATAGTATATTATCTTATCTAAATTAACATTTTGATTAAGAAGGTAACTCTTAAATAAAGGTGATTGTACAAGTAAAGTATCATTTAATTTATATATAATACGAGTCATTATGTCTATAAAATATAATATAATTTTGTTGTTGATTCCCCCTGCAAATTTTACTGATTCCGGCCATAAATCATGAACCCAGAGATAAGTTTTTACTTTAAATCTATATTTTGCAATAATCCCCACAATTCCAACAGTGATAGGTGAAGGGGCATATATAAATATTTTATCAAATTTTTTTGAAATCTTAAATATTTTAATTGATGCTAGGAGCGCAAAAGACAAATAATTAAAAATTAAATTTATTGGTCTACCGCTTCTTCTTAATAAAAGGTTTGATCTATATACTTCAATATTTTTAATTTTTTCATATTGCTTTTGCCTCCAACTATAACCATCAAAATATTCTCCTTTAGGGTAATTAGGTTTTCCCGTTAGAATAGTAATTTCATGCCCCCGATTACTTAAACTATAACATAAATCATTTATTCGAAAGTTTTCCGGATAAAAGTATTGTGATATAACTAAAATTTTCAATAATTAATCTTTTAATAATTTTAACAAAGCATGCTTTATTCCTTCCATATCAATCATTGATTCTTTATTATGATATTCTTGACTACCATAAAGATCATTTGGATAGTTCTTAGCACATAAGCTAATAAAATTATCAATCTTTATATTTTCTTTATGCATAAAAGAAGAAATTTGCTGGGCTAAACCTCCAATTTCAACATGATCCTCAGCTATTAATATTTTCTTGCTTGCCTTTAATAGGCCTATTGATTCTTTGTTAATGTCTAATGGAAGCTTATTACATGAAATTATGTTAATTTTCTCAATTTCTGGATTTGATCTTCTTAAAGAAATCACATTTTCTACTATAGAGCCTAAAGCAATTACTGTTATTTTAGAATTTGTGTTTTCTATAATAGTAAGGGAAGAATCAAAATTAGAGCATTTTTCTTCTGAGGTTGATCTCCCTAATCTTAAATACGCTGGCTTGTTTTGATTTAATATCTTTTTTGTAATTGTACTTACATCATTTTTAAATGTTGGAACCCAACAAGTTATATTCTGCAGGCTAGAAATTGCTGCTATATCAGAAATTGCATGATGAGAGCTACCCATTACCCCATATCCAAAACCCCCCCCATTTCCTACTAAAAAAACTGGCAAATTATGAAAACAAACATCATTTCTAATTTGTTCAAGACATCTATATACAATAAAAGGGGCAATACTATAGCAAAAAACTTTATATCCTTTTTTTGCTAACCCTGCTGCTATTCCAACCATACTTTGTTCAGCTACTCCTGCATTTATAAATCTATCTCCAAGCTTATCTTGTAAATTCTCAAAAGCATTAAATCCCAAGTCTCCTGATATAAAAACAATTTTTTTATTATCGATGCCTAGCTTCTCTATTGTCTCTGAAAATTCTTTTCTCATTTTATTTGCCTGCTATTATAAATATTGATTGTGTTATTCTATTAACGGGAAATATTCTTTCTAGGATATCACTTAAAAAGACTACTAGAGGAACAACCAAGAAAGGTGTGTTAGGCAATAAAAAGTCTCTATAATAAATTCTAATTTTATTATAGTTTGTTTTTAGCAATCTTTTTTTAATGTAATTTCTTGAAAAAGCCTTTTCCTCTGGATCTAAATTTGCCCAATTTCTCAAGTAATTAAAAATTAGGAAACAATATGGATTATATATATTTGGTTCCATAAAGATTATTTTTCCATTTTCTTTTAGCATCTTATATATAGACTCTAAAGAATATTCCAATTTAAAGTATAAATGATGAAGAATTCCATTACCAATTATATAATCATATTTGCTGTCTGCCATAACATTAAATTCGAGAAAATCTTTCTTAAGAAAATTTAAATTTGGATGTTTGAATTCCTCTTTTGCAATATTTATAAAAGGGTCACATATATCAATTCCCGTAACATTAGCTTTGGTGTTTTTTGCAATATAATTTGATATTTCGCCTGTACCACAGCCTATTTCTAATATTTTTGAATTTGTTGTCAGCTGATCCATTTGATTAATCATCATTTTAGCTCTTCTTTCAATCCTTATTTTGAAAGTTTTGGTTCTTTTAAAACCTTGATTATAGCCTTTATCGTCTATTATTGATGTCATTATGATTTTTCAACTAAGGTTTTTTTCGATTTAACGTTTTCAAACTTTTTAACTTCCTCTGCTGTTTTATATTCTTTATCACCTTTAATTATTTTCTTTCTAATAAACTTTGGTCTTTTTTTCGTTTCCTCAAAGATTTTACTTATATATTCTCCTATAAATGAAATTGCTAAAAGATTTAGTCCTCCAAAAAATAAAATTAAAATTATTACAGTAGTAAATCCAGTCGGAGTATCTGGCAACATAATCTTCAATATTAACTGAACAACAACACCTAGAAATGCAATTAATGTAAAGACTATTCCCAAGTATGACATAACACCTAGAGGCTGAAACGTAAATGAGAAAATCGCTTTTTTTGCCCACCAAATATTTTTAAACAAATTATTCGTTGATTTGCCAAACATCCTCTTTGGTCTGGAATAGTTAACTCCAGTTTGCTTAAAGCCTACCCATGCCCTTAGTCCTCTTAAAAATTGTTCTGTCTCTGGTAAATTTATCAGCTGATTAACAACCTTTCTGTCTATCAAAGAGAAGTCTCCAGCATTTTTAGGAATTTTGATATAAGAAATTCTATGAAAAATAGTATAAAACAATCTATATATAAAATTAAAATGATAGGTCATTTCTCTTCTAACTCTTATGCCATAAACTACATCAAAACCTTCATTCCACTTGTCATAAAAAGATTCAATTAATTCAGGGGGGTCCTGTAAATCTCCATCAAGCAAAACAACGCTGTCTCCTGTGGATAGTTCAATTCCAGACATAAATGCAGCCTGAGATCCAAAATTTCTTGAATGAGTTATCCCAATTACTTTTGGATCCTTTTTACAAATTTTATCAATAATTAGCTCCGAATTATCGGGAGAGGAATCATTAACAAAAATAATTTCATAGTTTATATTTATTTTTTTAAAAGTATTTGTAAGTCTTTCGTACATAATTGGAATAGCCTCCCCATCCATATAGCATGCTATTATTGCTGAGATCTTTTTACCAGCTAAAGATTTATTTTGAATTAGTTCTGAATAAGAAACTTTCTCTTGCCACTTAAAATACTTCTTTAAACCACTTTGCAATTTAGTTTTTGCTGACCAACCTATATCTTGCAGTGTTTTTTCAGGATTTCCATACCATTCCTTTAGGTCCCATGCTCTATTTTTCATTGAGCCCCATTTTGGGGTAGCTGAAATATTAAATAATTCCTTTGTCAGTCTAACAAGGTCTTCCATTTTGGTCATATTACCTGAGCAAATATTATATGAATTTCCTGATATTTTCATGTTAAGTTTTAGTGCTGAGGAAATGATCGCTGCAATACAATCATCTATAAAAACAAAGTCCCTAGAAATATCTTTTGATACTAATTTTGGAAATTTATTATTTCTTAAATTTTGAGTTAATTTCGGAATCAGTCTATCGGGATCTTCATAATATCCATAAATTGAAAAAAATCTTAGATTTAGAATTAACCTTCCTTCAGTATTAGCATAATACCTAGTCAAATATGATGTTGTTATCTTTGAAATCGAATAATGACTATTTGGACTAAGCTGGTCACTTTCATTAGAAAATGATGAATTAGTACCATATTCTGAACTTGAACCTGAATTAATAAATATTGATTTCTCCGAACTAGATTCAATTAAATTAACTGTTCCTAGAATGTTAGTTTTATAAATTAAATCATATTCTTTCTGATTACTATATGCTCCATATGCTGAAAGATTAAAAATAGTTTTTGGATTAAAATCATTAAAAATTGATTTAACACTTGCTTTAATCAGTATATCACATTCTAGAATATTGTAGTTTGGAATCTCCAACGAATTTAATCTCCATCGGTTGGTATCTTCTCTAACTATACCATAAACATCTTTTCTTATTTTAAAAATCTTATTTAGAAGATTTGAACCAATAAATCCTCCTGCTCCAAAAATAAAAATTGGACCACTTAAACTTTTGATATCATCATTAGTTTTATAACTCATTTAAAAAATATAATTTTGAACTTCATCTATTGACTCCTCCAAAAGGGTTTCATCTAAATTCAAATAATGCCATTCTAATTTGTTTTCCATAAAGCTAACCCCTTTGCCCTTAATAGTATTTGCAACTATTAGTATAGGTTTTTTATTTTTAGATTTTTCTGCTTTCTCTATGATAGATAATAAGTCTTGAATATTATGACCATCACATTCATATACTGCAAATCCAATTTGATCAAACTTGTCTAAAGAAGCCGTTTCTCCTAGAACTTCACCAGTGCGTCCAAATCCTTGTAAACCATTATTATCAATTATAACTATTAGGTTTTCTAGCTCTTTTATAACTGCAAAGTGAGCAGACTCCCAAGTTGTGCCTTCGTTAGTTTCTCCATCAGATAACAAAACAAAAGTTCTTAGATCATTATTTGATAGTTTATTGGAAAGAGCTACTCCAACTGCAAGCGGAAGACCATGTCCTAATGAACCAGTAGCAAAAGGTATTTCTGTAAATTTATTTGGTGCTGGATGAGCAGATAAAACCGTCCCATTTTGGTAAAAGGATTCTAAAGTTTTATCAGAAATTACACCAAGATAGTTTAGACAAACATACAGTGCAGATGCTGCATGACCTTTTGATAAAATAAAGTCTTCATTATTTTGTTTAGAATAAATTAATATTGCAATTAAAATATCAATGCAAGATAAGGAACAGCCAATATGTCCAGATTTAACATTAAAGCTTATGGACAGAATCTTTTTTCTTAAAGCTCTTTGAAGATCTTGATGTTCCATTAATTAATATTTTTTTTCCAAACCTCTCGATTTACATACTCTATATAACTAAGAATTACTTTTAGAACTTTTGAAGATACATTATCCTCATCATAATCTTTTACAGTGGGTTGTTTAATTCCCTTCATTTTAAGAGTAATATCTATAGATTCCAGCACCGTTTTTTCATTAAGACCAGACATTATTAAAACACCTTGATCCATCCCCTCAGGTCTTTCATGAGCATTGCGAATCATTATTGCTGGGAATCCAAGTATTGATGATTCCTCGGTTATTGTTCCGCTATCTGAAATTACACATCTTGAATTTGTTTGTAATTTTATATAATCGAAAATACCTAATGGTTTAATAAAATTTAACAACTTGTTTTTATTTATTCTTTTATTCAACTTTCCGATCCGATCCTTTGTTCTAGGGTGGGTTGAAACAATAACTGGATAATTATATTTTTCACATATTGCGTTTAATGATTTTAATAGACTTTGTAAACTATTTTTGTCATCAACATTTTCTTCTCTATGAGCTGAAACAACAAAATATTGTTGTTGTTTTAATTTTAATTTTTTTAAAATTGCGCTCTTATTTATCTCTTTATTATGAAAATCTAAGACTTCTTTCATGCATGATCCTATTTTTATGATTGTTTCAGAGCTGATACCTTCCCTAACTAGATAATCTCTAGCTTGTTCTGTTAACGGCATATTTATATCGCTTAAATGGTCTACTATCTTTCTATTTATCTCTTCTGGAACCCTTTGATCAAAACATCGATTTCCTGCTTCTATATGAAAAATTGGAATCTTTCTTCTTTTCGCTGATATAACTGAGAGACAAGAATTTGTGTCTCCATATAAAAGGACTGCATCTGGCTTCTCTTTAGCCATTACCTTATCTGATTCTGAAATTATATTCCCTATTGTTTCAGCTGTTGATTTTCCAGCTGCATTCAAAAAATAATCTGGTTTTCTAATCTTTAGATCTTTGAAAAAGATTTCATTTAACTCATAATCATAATTTTGACCTGTATGAACCAAAATATTATTTAAATTTTCGTCTAGGACTGTCAGAATCCTGCTTAATTTAATAATTTCAGGTCTAGTCCCAACAATAGTCATGATTTTTGTACTCATAATTAATAGCTTTTATAAATTTTTGAGTTTTCCAAGCAATCCTTAATTAACGCTGATAACATTTCATCCCATGAAGGTGTCTTTATACCTGTCTTTGACTGAAATTTTTCAGAATTTAAAGTTTTGTTTGTATTATACTCTGTATTTTCTATAATCTCAATATTTAAATTAAAATAAGATTTTATTTTGGTTATTAGGTCATATTTCGAAATTGGGGTTGAAGAAATATTGTAAATTCCACTTAGATTAATTTTATCAAAAATTATTTTTTTAATTAGCTCGCCCATCCATAAAGTTGTAACTCCAGAATAAATTGCATTTTTATATCCGTTTATAGCTTTTAAGTTATTCGAAAATATCCATTCTAACAATTCTGTAAAGTTAAAAATTTCTCTACCTATCATAGATGTCCTAATAGTTAATGTGTTTTTCTGATCTTTTATCTCTCCTGCTGCCTTAGTAGAGCCATATATATCAGTTGCATCTGGCAAAGACTCTTCTGTATAATAACCATCCTTACCATTAAAGACACAATCTGTACTAAAGTGTATTAATTTATTGTTGGTTTCCTCTGCCCAAGCAGCAAGTAACTTTGGAAAAGTAGAATTTATATATTCAACTTCATTAATTTCTAATTTATCTAATCTTCTTGTTGTTACACCTATACAATTAATAATAATTTTGGGCATGTAATTTTCAAGAAATACATTTAAATCCTCTTTACATATATCTAATTTTAATAAAGTGACATTATCAAAATCAAAGGGTAGACTTTCTTTCGCTTTCCTACTTGTTAAAATTAAGTTAGATTCTGTTTTAGATAAAGACTGATAGATTTTATGACCTATCATGCCATCCACCCCAAGGATTAAAATTTTTATTTTATTTGTATCCAATAGAAGCCAATAATTTAATCAGTGCCTTATTTGCAAGTCTTTCCGTATTATTTGAATTATATTCTTCAATCGAGGACCTGTGTTTTGTGCCTTGAAAAAAATATTTATCATAATTCAAATCCCTGTTATCAGCAGGTATTCTGAAATAATCTTTAAGATCTTCAGCTATAAATTTTTCCTCTTTTGAAAGCAGCGTTTCGTGCAATTTTTCAGAATGCCTTATGCCTATTACTTTTATTTTGGACTTCGAATTGTAGATCTTCTTCATTGTTTCGGCTAGTTCTCCAATAGTTGTTGCAGGTGCCTTTTGGACGAATATATCTCCCGATTTCCCATTTTTAAAAGCATATAGTACTAAATCAACAGCATCATCTAATGTCATCATAAACCTTGTCATTGAAGGATCAGTAACGGTTATTAGTTTTCTAGTCATTATTTGATCATAAAATAACGGTATAACTGAGCCTCTAGAAGCCATAACATTTCCATATCTAGTTCCCACTATAACTGTTCCTTTAGAAATCCTTGACTTTGCTACAAAAACTTTTTCCATCATTGCTTTTGAAACTCCCATTGCGTTAATGGGATATACTGCTTTGTCCGTACTAAGACAGATAACCTTTTTAACATTAAATTCAATTGCCAAGTCTAATAGGTTTTCCGTACCTAAAACGTTTGTTTTTACAGCCTCTATTGGATAAAATTCACAAGAGGGGACTTGTTTTAAAGCAGCAGCATGAAAAATAAAGTCAACTCCTTGTATTGCTCCCTCCATGGAACGCATGTCTCTAACGTCACCTATGAAAAACTTTAATTTTTTACTGTTGTATTTAATGCGCATATCATGCTGTTTTTTTTCATCTCTAGATAAAATTCTTACTTCTTTAATCCCCGAATTTAAAAATTTAGTTAGAACGGCATTACCAAATGATCCTGTGCCACCAGTAATTAATAAAGTTTTGTTTTTAAACATCTTTTGTTATATAATCTGTAAAGTTATCAATTTTATTATTAACTTTCTTTTGACTTTCTTTTGTTACCTTTCCATCAACTACATCAATTAAACAATTTACTATACTATCAATAGAAAATGGGTTGAATAAGCTTGATGGTGAAACAATCTCATGAACATATGGCAAATCCGCACATAATAATCTAGCGCCATAGCTTTCAGCTTCAATCAAGGTGATTCCAAAACTTTCCTTTAACGAGGGATATATAAAATATGTATTCTCTGAATAGAGCTTTGATAATACCTCCTTTGAAACATAGCCATGATTTATTAAGTTAAAGAATGAATTCTGCGGAATATACTTTTTAAGTTTTTGAAAATAATGATCTTCGATTGTTAGGTTAAGTGAAAGCTTTATATTCTTCATTTCACATGCAATACTAAATGCCTTTATAAGCCTAACTAAATTCTTATGCTTGTGATGACTTGATACATATAAAAAGTTACGATCTAAAAGTGTTCTATTAATACTCATTTTATCATACCTAAATATTGGGAAAATATTTATTCTTGATATGTTTACACCCATTGACTCTATTATCTTTTTTTTCATTAGTTCTGTTTGAACTACCCATTCATAATGATTTTGATTCAAATATTGAATATATCTCTTTTTTATCTTCAAAATTAATTTTTCAATTATGGTTAATCCTGAATTTTTTGAATCTACAAATAGCGTATTATGGAAATAAATAACAACTCTTTTCATTATTTTAATTGGAGGGGGAACATTGCCAAGACAAACTATTGTAGTAAATTCTGATATTCGTTTTTTATAAAATTTTTTCCTATTCTTCTCAGAGCTTTTTATTACAAAACAATTTAATTTCTTGAACTCATTACTAGGAATTTTTAACCTCGAGTCTAGTAAAAAAATCACCTTGTCCTTTTGAATATTTTCGATAATTAGAGATAAAACTTCTTTTCCTCCAGAATTATGTATATAAGCAGCATCAATTAGAATTTTCATCTAGCTTGTTTTTTTAAATAATAATTAATTATTGAATAAATGGCAATTCCATATAAAGGAAGTGAAATTATTCTATATAGACCATCTGAGAACATATTAAACACAAATGTTAGAATTAGTATAGGGATCATTCTCTTTACTATAAAAAGTATGTCAAGTTTAATCTTAATTATTGTATTTAAAAAGATTAAGCTAAAGATAAAAATAGAGGCATATGATAAAAGAATCAATTTAGAAATTGATGTCACATCATAAAAATAACCAAGTGCAAAACCTATAATTAATACTAGTGCACCTGATAAGTATGGAATAATCATTGCTTGTGTTTTATACTCAGATGTGGAGATGTTTTTTACAATATTAATTAATGCTTTAAAAAACTCAATCCAAATACCTATTACAAATGCTGTAATTAATATTTCATTAATTTTAGATTTATCTATAATAACACTGATAATTATTTCTGCAATCAATGTTACTAAAAAAGCTAAGGATAAGTATAAAGGAATTGCAACAGTAAATAAATCATTAAATGCCTTTGCTCTTGAGGCATATGTTGCATTTGAGATCTTTTGTAAATATTTGGGAGATAATAATTGATTTAAAAAGTTTTCAATATTTGCAAAAATTTGGGATGCTCCCATAAGTCCTAAAATTAATATCCCCACCGCAGATAAACCAATTTCATTTTCAGCAACAAATCTAAAACCATCAGTTAAAATCCATCCTAAAATGTTTCCTAACATTATATAGAGTGAGAATGTCTTCAAAGTCTTAAAATCAAGATTTATTATTTTATCCTCCTTGGACACTTTTTTTAATATTCTCCATCCAATTATTGCAACAAAAAGATTTGAGAAAATCAATCCTAAAAGCCAAAAAGTGTGTGTTGGCTCATAAAGCTTTATCGCTAAGAAAGAAAAAAGAGGATTTAACAGATGAAATAATATAATTAATATGAGATAAATTGTATTTCTATCAATTAAATTAAAGAAAGGGTAGATTAACTCATTTGCAGTTTTAGTAATTATTATTAAAGAGATTATCCCTCCAATTATCAATAAATTAACATCATAATTCAGAAAATATCCAGCTGTTACAATACTTATAAATGCTAAAACTGATATAGGTAAAATTAGTTTAATATAAATTGATTTTAATCCACTAATTAATTGATTTGACTTATACCATTCAATTATATTTCTAGTAACATAAATCCCAATAGGCCCTATAATTATAAAACTAAAGAAAGTATATAATGAAAAAACTAAATAAAACTTTGACAACTCTTCATAGCTAAGAAAATAGGTTTGAAGTCTTGAGTATATTACTAACAAAATAAATCGAAAAAGATTTCCAACTCCTAGTGAAATAACATCTTTATTAAGCTCTATATTTAGTAGTTTCATTTTCAAGAATTACTTATATAATAATCATCCCATCTAGAAATATTTGATAGAATTCTTTCATAACCGAAAGAGGTTAATAGTTTATATATCTTCTGTCTATTTTTTGTATAGTTATGTTCTACAGTAATGATTTTAAAATTATAGACATTAAAATCTATATTTTTTAATATTTGATATTCACTTCCTTCTGTATCAATAGATAGATAGTCAATTTCTTTATGTGGCAAATGTTTTTCAATAATATCCTGTAAGGAAATTGTCTCAATGTCGTAAATCAAGGAATTATTTATATCTCTATTATGTTTATCCAACATCTCATAACCTTTAATAGTTGATAATTCTTTTGTTTTAGATTCTATAAAAGGGATGTTGTTACCACTAGTATTATAAACTACATTATTTAAACATATTGCATCTCTATTTTCTTTGAGTTTTGTATAAAAAGACTTGATTGGCTCAACCAATACCCCTGACCAATTTAATTGTTTTTCTAATGAATAAGTATTGCTGTCTTTAATTCCATCAGTAGCACCAAATTCTATAAAAACCCCATTTGATTTAAAATTAAAATATGATGCAACAAAATAATCTTGACAAATCTGAGATTTACTGGTTTTGAAATAATCATAATTATGATTATCAAAATACGCACTAATCTCAGCAAAAATTAAATAGTTATAATTTTTTTGAATTAAATCTAAATCACTTTTCTTAGTTATGTTATATCCAAAAAGCCCCAAAAATTGTTTAATTATTTTCTTCATAGTAAAAATTTATTATTGTAATCTCTTATTATTCCATCAACTAAAATTTTTGCATTATACTTAGAATCAAATATTTCTGCTTGAATAGATTCTAAATAATTTGAGATACTTGTTTGGTATCTAGCAAAATCATACTCGTTAATTGATGTTAAGTAGTTGTATAATTCATCATAATTAGAAAAATTTCTTTTATCAATAAATGTTGCTTCTGGGATATAATCTTTTATATCATTCGCGCCAAGATAAATCGGTACTGTCCCGGCTTTAAAACAATCAAAGATTTTCTCTGTAATATATCCATTTATGTTAGTTACATTCTCATAACAGATACTAAATTTATAATTTTTTAGAGTCTCTAATTTGTTATCTATAGTTCCTTGATATGAATCATATTTTTTATAAATTATTTTATTTGCTCCCACACGGACAATGAAAGATGAGAATACTTTTGACAGAAACCTAGTTAGTTTGGTGATATAAAGTGATTTAAATAAATTATAAATTCTTGGAAATTTTAATGCCTTGTCCCAGTCATAACCATATAAATGAAATGATATAGGTTTTGACTGAAAAAACTCACATGCTTTTATTCTCTCAGAGTATAATTCATCTTTGTGATTTGAAAGCTTATTTGCTGAAATATTACATAAAAAGAACTTC
>Ga0187827_10003922_pt1 | contig 18710 bp, 14 predicted proteins | sample ETNtaG_39_FD_167969 | JGI IMG/M metagenome (GOLD analysis project Ga0187827, IMG submission 167969) | Marine microbial and viral communities from oxygen minimum zone, Eastern Pacific Ocean - ETNP2014_SV_150_PacBio MetaG (Illumina Assembly) | ecosystem: Environmental > Aquatic > Marine > Hypoxic... | reverse complement strand
TATTTTTCATCAATAACAAAGGCAAAATCTCTAAATACTTTCTGGTAATCAGAAACAATAAATTGAGATTTGGCTTCTCTAATTTTTTTTCTTGATTCAGGTATATTATCTAAAAAAATTTCAAAACCTAATACGTTATCTGTTCTTAAATCCAGTTTCTTGATAATAGAAGGATGAATTTCACCAAAATATGCTAATTCAGGACCTTCTGCAGAACCCAGTGACAACAATCCGGATCTACCTGGGTGATACCATTTTTTTGTCCTATTGCTCACTGTAATTTCGGAATTATCAATGCCAACTTCATTTAAAGTTCTTAGAGCATCATTTTTAATATCAAAAACATCAAAGCTTCTTTCTTTTTCAATCCAATTTTTCCTTGAATATTTTCCAGTTTTAATAGCACCAATCATTGTTGATTGTTCCCCAGGTTTATTGCCCTTAAAAACCGGACCAACTTCAAACAGCATCAGATCTTCAAAATTTCTATGAATATTTTTTTTCGTACTTATCATTAAATTAGAATAAAGGGATGATCTCAAAACATCTAGATCACTTGAAATTGGGTTGGACAGTTTAATTTCATTTTCTAATTCTGAAAATAAAATGTCTATTTTTGAATCCGTAAATGACCATGTAATAGTTTGGGTAAACCCTTTCGAAGCTACAGATCGTTGAGAAAAATGAAAAAGTTTTTGTTTGTAATTTAATGTGTCTTTAATATTTTCCTTTTCAGGATTTATTAAGGGTACTTTATCATAACCCTTTATTCTTGCTAGCTCCTCTATAAGATCAATATCTTCTTTAAGATCCTGTCTCCATGAAGGTGGTAGTACGTTAATTTTTTTTCCTTTCATTTTTAGAAAACATCCTAATGAAGATAAGATTTTTTTAATTTCTGAACTGCTAATCGAAAATCCAATAACTTTTGAAAATTTTTCTACTTCTAAGGTGATTATTTTTCTTTCATCTTTTAATTTACCAACGATTGAAAATTTGCTGGCTTCACCGCCACACATATCTAAAATCATACACATTCCTAATTCTAGACCTAATTGAATAGAACTTGGATCTATACCTCTCTCAAATCTATACTTGGCATCAGTATCAATATTTAAAGTGTTTGCAGTTTTTCGAATTGATGAAGGATAAAAATAAGCTGACTCTAACAAAATATTTCTAGTTGAAAGTTCTGTTCCAGATCTAGTTCCCCCAATAATTCCACCGAGACCTAAAATTCCTGATTTGTCGGTGATCGCACACATGCCGTCTTGAAGTGAATATTTTTTGTTATCTAAAGCTTCGAAGGACTCGCCTTTTTTGGAATTTCTTACAATTATTTCTTTATTAATTTTATCAGCATCATATGCGTGCAGGGGGCGATTTAAATCAAACATCACATAATTTGTAGTATCTACAATTGCAGAAATAGGTTTTAAACCCAAAGATATAATTTTATTTTTTAACCAATCAGGGCTTTCTTTGTTTTGAACATTTTTAATATATACGCTTCCGAAAATTGCACATCCTTGTTCTTTTTCTTTACTGATTGTGATTTTAACTGGTTGTTTAAATTTTTGACTTATTTTAATAGGTGGCTGTTTTTTTAATTGGCCTAAGCCAGATGAAGCCAAATCTCTTGCAATACCTCTGACTCCCAAACAGTCTGGCCTGTTAGGAGTAATGGCTATATCCATAGTTTTTTCACCACTACTTTTAAAATACTTGTCGCCAATATTTTTTTCTTTTTTATTTAACTCAACAATTCCCTCTTTGTCCGAAGATTGATCAAGTTCATATCCAGAACACAACATTCCATGAGATTCAATTCCTCTTATTTTTACCGTTTTTAGTTTCATTTTAGTTTTTGGAATAAAGGCCCCTGGTGGAGCATAAACAGCAAATAGTCCGTCTCTAGCATTTTGAGCACCACAAACAACATTGACTGGCTTTCCTGTTCCAATATCAACTTCACAAAGTTTCAATTTATCCGCATTCGGATGTTTTTGAGATTTAATAATTTTACAAATAATAAAATTATCTAAATTATTATTTGATGAACTTATATTTTCTACTTCTAAACCAATTTCGGTTAAACGTTCTACTATTTGATTCAGGTTAGCCTTAGTTGCTAAATGATTTTTCAACCATAATAAGGAAGTAATCATCTACTTAAACCTCTATAATTTGTTGGAATATCAAGTGGATCAAATCCATAGAATTCCAACCATCTAATATCATTTTCGAAAAAAGCTCTAAGATCATTAATGCCATATTTCAACATAGCTAGACGATCTATTCCAACTCCAAAAGCATATCCTTGGTATTGTTTTGAATTTACTTTGACATTTTTAAGAACGTCAGGATGCACCATTCCACAACCAAGAATTTCTAACCACTTATCACCTTCCCCGATTTTGATTTTTCCATCCTGAATTTTATATCCAATATCTACCTCGGCCGATGGTTCGGTAAAAGGAAAATAACTTGGTCTAAATCTTATTTTTACTTTTTCAACTTCAAAAAATTTCTTAACAAAATAATATAGACAACCTTTAAGGTGTCCCATACTAATATTTTTATCTATGTGTAAACCTTCAACCTGATGAAACATAGGTGAGTGTGTTTGGTCGCTATCACATCTATAGGTTCTTCCGGGAGCAATAATTTTAAATGGTGGTTTGCTTTTTAACATTGTTCTTATTTGAACCGGAGATGTATGAGTTCGTAAAAGTAATTTTTTAGAATGATCAAGATAAAAAGTATCTTGCATATCTCTTGCTGGATGATTTTCGGGAGTATTAAGTGCAGAAAAATTATAATATTCGCTTTCTACATCAGGGCCTTCCTCAACAGAAAAACCTATTTCTGAAAAAATGGAAGTAACCTCATCTATGACTTGTGAAACAGGATGAATTTTACCAGAAAAATAAGTTCGCCCTGATAAAGTTATATCTATTTTTTCATTTTTAAGTTTTTTATTAATTTCTGATTGATTAAAATCAATAAGTTTTTTTTCAAAAATTTTCGCTACTTTTATTTTAAGATCGTTAAGCTTCGAGGCATAATTTTTTCTTTGGTTTTGGTCTAAACTTCCAATTTTTTTAAAAAGTTCTGTAATAATTCCTTTTTTTCCAAAAATTTCAGTTTTAATTGAATCGAGGGAGTTCCGATCAGTTACGTTTTTTATTTTACTTAGAACATCAGATTCAATTTGATTAAAGTTCTCCATAATAAAATCTTTCTAGTGATTCTTTATTTTATTAAAGATAATAGAAATGCCCTTATTAGTTAAGGGAGGATTGTACTTTTTTTACAATGGATTTGAATACTTCTGGGTTATTATAAGCAATATCTGCTAATACTTTTCTATCTAACTTAATTCCTGACCTGTTAAGTCCATTAATAAATTTGGAATAAGTCATACCTTCGACCCTAACACCAGCATTTATTCTCTGTATCCATAATGATCTAAATTCTCGTTTTTTAGCTCTTCGATCCCTATAAGCATATTGAAGAGCTTTTTCCATTGCTTGTTTAGCAACTCGAATAGTATTTTTTCTTCTGCCCCATTGACCTTTTACAGCTTTTAATACTTTTTTATGTTTAGCATGACTTGTCACACCTCTTTTAATTCGTGCCATTTTAGCCTCTTAAATTATAAGGCATGTATGATTTCACAATTTTTTCATCTTGCTTTGACATAATTGTTGTGCCTCTTTGTTTTCTAATTTGTGTATTTGTTCTTTTAATCATGCCATGTCTTTTGCCTGCTTGGGGCATCATGACTTTTCCTCTAGCAGTTATTTTAAATCTTTTCTTTGCTGAACTTTTAGTTTTTAGTTTAGGCATAAAAATAATTGGCAGTTTATACAAACAATATAATTAATATACAATGACTAATATTCAGCACTAAAGTGGTTGAATTACCATAGTCATCTGTCTGCCCTCAAATTTTGGACTAAGTTCTAATTTACCAATTTTTTTTAAATCATCTTCAATTCTTTTCAACAATTCCATTCCAAGATGGTGATGTTGCATTTCTCTTCCTTTAAATCTTACTGTGAATTTTACTTTATCTTTTTTTAAAAGAAACCTTTGTGCATTTTTTATTTTAAAATTATAATCATGAATTTCTGTACTTGGTCTAAGTTTAATTTCTTTTAGTTCTGATATTTTTTGTTTTTTTTTCGCTTTACTTGCTTTTTTTCGTAATTCATATTCATATTTGCCCATATCGATTATTTTACAGACTGGTGGATTTGCTTTGGGAGCAATTTCAATTAAATCTAATCCCTCTTGTTCGGCTAAATACAATGCTTCTTTAGTAGATAAAATTCCAAGATTTTGTCCCTTACTACTAATAACCTGGACTTCTAGTGAATTAATTCTATTGTTTGCTCTAGGACCTCTTGGTTTAGTTCTTCTTTGAAAATAGTTTTGTTTAAACGCTGCCACTTAGTTTAAAGGAGCTTTATTTTGAGAAGAGATGTACTGAACAGATTTATCAAGATTCATTGTTTCCTGTTTTTCAGAACCTAATCTTCTAATCGTAATGGTATTAGCATCTAATTCTTTTCTTCCACAAATTAAAAGTATAGGTACTTTAGCAAGAGAATATTCCCTAATTTTATAATTTATCTTCTGATTTTTTAAATCCACCTCGCAACTTATACCTGCTTTTATGAATTGTTCAAACACCTTTTTGGCATAATCATTAAAGTCTTGAGATATAGGCAATATAACTGCTTGGACAGGAGATAACCATAAAGGAAGTTTGCCAGCATAGTGTTCAATTAATATTCCAATAAATCTCTCTAGAGAACCAAATAAAGCCCTGTGCAACATCACTGGAATTTTTTTTGATCCATCTTTATCGACAAAAATCGCTCCTAGTCGACCAGGTAAATTAAGATCTACTTGAAGTGTGCCACACTGCCAATCTCTTTCGATCGCATCTCTTAATATAAAATCAATTTTTGGACCATAAAACGCTCCTTCTCCGCTGCTAACACTATATTCTAATTTAGATGCCTTAATAGCTTCTAACAATGCGGCTTCGGACTTATCCCAAATTTTATCTTCTCCCACTCTTATTTTTGGTCTATCAGAAAATTTTAAAATTATATTTTCAAATCCTAAATCCTTATAGATTTCCAAAATTAAGTTTGTAACACTTAAGCATTGTTGAGTGATTTGTTCTTCTGTGCAAAATATATGCGCATCATCTTGGGTAAATGCTCTTACTCTTAGTAAGCCATGTAAGGCTCCCGATGGTTCATATCTATGAACCTTTCCAAATTCAGACATTTTTAATGGTAAATCTCTATAGCTTTTCAAACCTTGGTTAAAAATTTGCACACAACCTGGACAATTCATAGGCTTAATAGCGAATATTTTTTTATCAGGAGTGGTCGAGGTTAACATGTGTTCACCAAATTTTTCCCAATGACCAGATTTTTCCCAAAGAGATTTATCAAGTAATTCTGGAGTATTGATTTCTTGATATCCTTCTTGTTTTTGTTTAGCTCGCATATATTGAATTAATTTTAAGAATAGATTCCATCCCTTGCTATGCCAAAAGACTGCTCCCGGACTCTCTTCTCTAAAATGAAAAAGATCCATTTCTTTTCCCAGTTTTCTATGATCTCTTTTTTCGGCTTCTTCCAGCCTTTTCAAATAACTATCTAAATCCTTTTGATTGGCCCAACAAGTTCCATAAATTCTCTGAAGCATTTCATTTTTTGAGTCTCCACGCCAATATGCTCCCGATACCTTGGTAAGTTTAAACGCCTTTCCTATTTTTCCAGTTGAAGGTAGATGCGGTCCCCTGCAAAGATCGTGCCATTTGCCATGATGGTAAATCGATACTTCCTCTTCTTTTGGAATATCTTTAACTATTTCTGATTTGTAGTGTTCACCAATCTTTTTAAAATGACTAATTGCATCATTTCTTTTCCACACTTCACGAGTTGTTTTTTCATTTCGATCGATTATTTCTTTCATTCTATTTTCTATTTTTTTAAGATCATCCTCAGTAAAAGGTTCTTGTCTTGAGAAGTCATAATAAAATCCATCTTCAATAACAGGACCTATGGTCACTTGTGTTCTAGAAAACAATTCTTGTACAGCCATTGCTAAAATATGAGCGGTGTCATGTCTTAATACTTCTAGACCCTCTTTGTCTTTAGATGTAATTATTCTAACAGTTGAATTTTTTTTTATCTCATAACTTAAATCTTCTAGTTTGCCATTGACGCTCATAATACATGCCTTTTTGGCAAGAGATTTGCTAATTTTTTCAACTAGCTTAAATCCATTCACATGATTTTTAAATTGAATAATTTTCCCATCAGGTAATTTTATATCTGGCATTTTAAATATTAATTTATTAATTTTTTATATTCCGCAATAGTAGAATTACACATTTTTTCAATATCAAATTTTTTTAGAACGTTTTTCCTACCCTCTATTCCCATTAATTTCAATGTACTATCATCAAAGTTTAATATTTCTTTTAATTTCTCAACTAAAGAAATTGGATCTCCGGATTTAAAAAATAGTCCGCTTTTATCCTTCAATATAGTTTCCTTTGATCCTCCAATATCGCTTGCTATAATTGGTATTTCCATACATTGTGCTTCGACAGATACTCTGCCGAATGCCTCTGGTTCAATTGATGCTGATACCACTACATCGGCTAACTTATAAGCTAATGGCATTTCTTTACAGAAAGGAATAAATTTTATTATTTGAGTTAATCTATATTTTTCAACTAAAGATATAAGTTTTTTATAATAAATCTTTCTGTCCTGATCGCTTCCCAAAATGATTGATGAAAAAGGTTTAACATATGTTTGTTGATTTAATATATTTATAGCTTCTATAAAAATAATTTGCCCTTTCCAATTTGTTAATCTTCCCGGTAACAAAATAATAAATTTATTTTTATCAATCTGCCATTCTTCGACTTGTTTTTGTAATTTTGCATTTGAGACATTTTTTTGAGAAAAATATTTCGAATTTATTCCTCTAAAAATAACCAAAAGTTTTCTTTTTTTGTTATGAAGATATTTTTCATAGTTTTCACAAATATGTGAGAAAATGAAGTTTGAACCAGCAATTACAAGATCAGATCTTACCATTACAGAGTTGTAAAATTTTTTAAGTGAGTTGTTAAAATTATAGGTGCCATGAAATGTTGTTACAAATTTTCTACGAGTAAGTTTTGTTGCTAATAAACAAGACCAAGCAGGCGCCCTGCTTCTTGCATGAACAATTGAAATATTAAAAAATAAAATAATGAAGGTGATAAAAATAGAATTTAATATCATTAATAATGGATTCTTTGAATGCACAGGAAGTTTGAATAATTTTACTTTATCTTTTTTAATATATTTTAGAAGAGGGCCTCCGCTAGTAATTAGATAAGATCGACAATTGTTTTCCGATAAAAAGTGCGCCAAATCGTAACATCCTGTTTCGGCACCACCATAACCAAGTTTTGGAATCACTTGTAAAACTTTTATTTTGGAATTCATAGAAATTAAATTATATATTCAAGTTAAATGACAAGCAAAAGATTTAAGTTTTTTATCTCATCTAATAAGAAAAAAATAAGATATCAACTTCTTAACAAAGAAAAAGATTTGTTTATTATATTTTTTCATGGCTTTATGTCGGATATCACAGGAGAAAAACCATCAACATTTCGAAAATATTGTGGAAAGAAGAAAATTGGATTTTTGACATTTGAATATTCTGGACATGGAAAATCATCAGGAAAATTTATTGAAGGAAACATATCAAAATGGTCCAACGATGCTAAACAAATTATCAAAGCAAAAATAAAGAGTAAGAAAAGATTAATATTTATTGGATCAAGTATGGGAAGTTGGATAGCTCTTAATTTGTTTTCAGTTTTTAAAAAACAAATTGAAAGTTTTATAGGAATATCCTCTGCTCCCGAGTTTTTGGAAAAATTAATGTGGAAAAAATTTACTAAAAAAATTAAAAAAATTATTATGACTGACAAAATTTATCATCTTGAAGAGGGTGAATATACCTACCCTATTACTAAACAACTGATAATGAATGGAAGAAAAAATAGAGTTTTGAATAAAAAAATTAATTCAAATATTCCAATAACTTTATTTCATGGTTTAAAAGATGAAGTTGTTCCATTGATGTTTTCAAAAGAAATTTTAAAAATATTTCCAAAAGCAAAAAAAAAATTAATTAAAATCAAAAACGGAAATCATAGTTTGTCAAAAAAGAATGATTTAAAAAAAATTTGTAAAGAACTAGATTATATTATACGGCTGTTTTAACTGAAAATTTTGTAGTTATTGGATGTTTAAGTTTATCCAGCATTTCGATTGGACAGATTTGTTTAAAATTGTTTTTTTCTAATTCAAAATTGTCTAAAATTCTCTTAGCAAGAGAAGAATTTGTTTCTTCGTTATGTTGAACGATCATATCTTTTAAATATTCAATCCAATATTTGCTTTCGATTTTCTGCCAAACTACTGATTCAGGATTAACATATTTTTCAAATTCATCACTAGGATCATAAACAAAAGCCATTCCTCCAGTCATTCCAGCTCCAAAATTATCACCCACTTTGCCCAAAATAGCTACAGTTCCACCGGTCATATATTCACATCCATTAGAGTCGCAGCCTTCTACTACAGCTTCTGCGCCAGAGTTTCTAACTGCAAATCTTTCTCCCGATTGCCCTGCTGCAAAAAGTTTTCCTGAAGTGGCTCCATAAAGTACAGTATTACCAATGATTGTGTTGTCTTTGGCAATCAAATTATTATCTAAGGGAGGTTTAATAACAATTGTTGCCCCTGAAAGTCCTTTTCCAACATAATCGTTTGCATCGCCAGTAACATTTAGCTTTAAACCTTTTATCCCAAAAGCTCCCAGTGATTGACCTGCTGATCCAGATAAATTAATTTTAACTATATTTTCCTGAATATTTTTTTTGTCAAAATTTTTAAAAATATAATGTGATAATCGTGTTCCTACAGCTCTGTGAACATTTTTAATTTCATAACTTAATTCTAATTTGTCCTTGCCAATAGAATTTTTTATATCCTCGTAAATCTTTTCATCTAGCGTAGGAGGAACCTCATTTATTGAATTAGTTGCGCAATATCTTTTATTTTTTCCAGGATCTGCCTGAACTAGTAGTGGACTAAGATCTAAATCATCTAAGTTGGATATGCCTCTGCTTACTTGCCTTAAAAGATCTGTTCTTCCAACAATTTCATTTAAGGTTTTAAAACCCAGGCTTGCTAAAATTTCTCTGACTTCTTGAGCAATAAAGGTAAACAAATTAACAACTTTATCTGGTGTTCCGGTGAATTTTTTTCTCAAATTTTCATCTTGGGTACAAATTCCAACGGGACAAGTGTTAGAATGACATTGACGTACCATAATGCAACCCATTGCTACTAGAGAGGTTGTACCAATCCCAAACTCTTCGGCTCCCATCATAGCAGCAATTACTACGTCTCGACCAGTTTTTATACCGCCATCAGTTCTTAAGGTCACTTGCTGTCTAAGGCCATTTAAAGTTAAAATCTGATTTACTTCCGTAAGTCCCATCTCCCATGGAATTCCAACATATTTTATACTTGTTTGAGGGCTAGCACCTGTACCTCCAGAATGTCCCGAAATTAAAATTACATCTGCTTTTGCTTTTGCAACGCCAGCAGCAATCGTTCCAACGCCGGTTGAAGCTACTAATTTAACACCCACTCTCGCCTTAGGGTTTATTTGTTTAAGATCGTAAATAAGTTGGGCTAAATCCTCTATTGAGTAAATATCATGGTGAGGAGGTGGTGATATTAAAGTAACTCCAGGAGTTGAATGTCTTAATCTTGCAATTTCTTTTGACACCTTAAAACCAGGTAGTTGACCTCCTTCTCCAGGCTTGGCTCCTTGAGCAATTTTTATTTCAATTTCATCACAATTATTTAAATACTCAATCGTTACCCCAAATCTTGCAGAAGCAATTTGTTTAATTTTTGAATTTGCACTATCACCGTTTTTCATTTTGATAAATCTTTTTGGATCCTCTCCTCCTTCCCCGCTACAAGAGGCAGCACCAATTCTATTCATTCCAATTGATAAAGTTTCATGAGCTTCTGCTGATAAAGCACCATGAGACATGCTTCCACTTCCAAATCTTTTTCTTAAGTTGGCTACGGACTCAACTTCATTGATGTTAATTGGTTTTCCTAAACTTTTAAAATCCAATAGATCCCGTAAATTAATTATTGGTAAATTGTAAATACCTTGAGCATACTTTTTATAAGTCTTATAGGAATTAACACTTACTGCATGTTGTAGTTCGTGAATCAACTGACCTTGATACTGATGATTTTCGCCGTTTTTTCTATATTTATAAAAACCACCTATTGGAAGAATTGATAAATTTTTTTGAAAAGCTTTTTTATGCAATTCTTTTATCTTTTTTTCGATCCCCAAAATACCTATGCCAGATATTCGAGATATCATACCTGGAAAATATTCAGCGACAATTGCTCTACTTAGCCCAACAGTTTCAAAATTGCACCCACCCCGATAGGCACTTAAAACTGAAATACCCATTTTGGACATAATTTTTAACAAACCGTTGTCTACAGATTTGATATATCGTTGGACACATTCCTCATAACTAAGTTTACTAAACAGTTTTTTTTCATATCGTTGATAGATTGAATCAAGAGCCAAATAAGGATTAATGGTTGTCGCTCCAATTCCTAACAAAACCGCAAAAGAATGTGTGTCTAGAGTCTCTCCTGTTTGAATATTAATTGAAGCAAAACCCCGAATGCCTAAATTTACTAATTTCGAATTTACTGCCCCAAATGCAAGGATCATTGGAATTGCCGCCCCATTTTCAGAAACTTGTTTATCGCTTAAAATTAGGTGTTTATATCCTTCTCGAACCGCGATTTCAGCTTCAGAAGACAATTTATCCAAATTTTCTTTTAAATTATTTTGAATACCAAATGTACAATTTAGAATCTTTACGCTTCCACTGAAAAAATTCATAAATTTTTCATGCTGAGAGTTGGACAAAATTGGGCTTTCCAGTACATAAATATTATCTTTAGTTAAATTTTCAAAATCAAGAATATTACCAAGATTACCAAAACGAGTTTTTAAACTCATCACCTCGTTTTCTCTTAGTGAGTCAATTGGAGGATTTGTTACCTGACTAAAATTTTGTCTGAAAAAATGTGATATAGGTCTATACCTATCTGACAATACTGCTGAAGGCGTATCATCTCCCATAGATCCTGTCGCTTCTTTTGCTTCCTCTACCATTGGATGCAAAATAAGTTCTAAATCTTCAATATTAATTCCAGCTAAATATTGCCTTCGTCTTAGCTCATCACCAGAATAGATAAATTTTTCTTTTGAAATATCAAATTTTTTATCAAGGTCTATGATTTGCTTGTTGTATTTTTTATAATCTTTTGAGATATGATTTTTAATACTTTTACTATCATATACTTTTCCTTTATTTAAATTAATCGCAATAACCTGCCCTGGACCTAATCTTCCTTTAAAAACAATTTTATCATTTGGAATCGGTACCATTCCTGTTTCAGATCCAGCAAATAATAGTTTATCTGAGGACACCGTATATCTTAATGGACGAAGTCCATTTCTATCTGTTGCTGCAATAATCCATTTTCCATCGCTAGCAGCAATGGCCGCGGGTCCATCCCATGGTTCAATTATGCTATTCAAAAAATTAAATAGCTGTTGATGAGTTTTTCGAATAGTTTTTCTTCTTTTCGACCAAGCATCAGGAATAAGCATAAGCTTTGTTAACGGAACCGATTTTCCTGATCTAACTAATAATTCAAATACATTATCTAAAGCGGCTGAATCTGAATTTCCCATTGCAATAACAGGTCTCAGTGCTTCAATATCATCAAAAAGTTTGCTATTCATATCTTGTTCGTGAATTTTCATCCAATTAATATTTCCCTTGAGAGTATTAATTTCTCCATTGTGAGCTAATACTCTAAACGGTTGTGCTAAATCCCAACTTGGAAAAGTATTAGTCGAATATCTTTGATGAAAAATTGCAAATTTTGAAATAAATCGCTTATCCATTAAATCAGGATAAAATTCAGATAATGCTTCAGCCAAAAACATTCCTTTATAAACAATTGAACGTGAGCTGAAAGAGCAAATATAAAAATCTTTGAGACTTAATATGTTTGATTGTTTTTCAATTTTTTTTCTAATAACATATAAATCTCTTTCAAGATCATCTCCTGTTAAATTTTTGTTATTCGACTTAAAAATTACTTGGATAATTTCGGGCCTATTATTCTCAGCTTTAACCCCAAGCACAGCGGTATTTATTGGAACCTGTCTCCATCTATAAATGTAATAATTATTACTTAAAAGTTCCGTTTCAATCAAAGTTTTACATTTTTCTTGAGAACTATAGTCATTTCGGGGAAGAAAAATCATTCCAACACAAATCGTTCCGCTATCGTGATAACGACCTGCATTTTCTATCTTTTCTTTAAAAAAATCTGTTGAAATTTCAATGTGAATTCCGGCACCATCTCCTGTTTTGCCGTCAGCATCTACTGCTCCACGATGCCAAACAGCCTTTAGCGCTTGTATGCCAAATTCGACTATTTTTCTTGACTTTTTGCCTTCTGTTGAAGCTACAAAACCAACTCCACAGGCATCATGCTCGAGATTCGGATGGTACGAACCAGTTTTCATTAATTTTTTTATATTTTTTTTATAAAGTTCCATTGTTAGGCCGCCTTTATTTTTTTTTGCAGCTTAAGTTCTAAATATTTACTAATTGATACGGCCGCTTCTCTCCCATCTTTTATGGCCCAAACGACCAAAGAAGCCCCTCTAACTATATCTCCTGCAGAAAAAATACCTGGAGTATTTGTTTCCATAGTTTGGTAATTAATTTTTATAGTTCCCCATTTAGAGACTAATAGATTTTGGTCATTAAATAATTTGGGTAAATTTTCTGGATCAAAACCTAAAGCATTAATTGCCATATCAGCTTTCATTTCAAATTCAGAATTTGATATTGGTTCTGGCTTTTTTCTTCCTGAAGAATCGGGTTCTCCTAGCTTCATTTTTTCTACCAATATTGATAAAATTTTTTCTGTTCCAATGTATTTTTTTGGATTTGATAACCAAATAAATTCTACACCTTCTTCTTCTGCGTTATGTACTTCTCTTGCGGACCCTGGCATATTTTCTTTATCTCTTCTATAAAGACATTTTACAGATTTTGCATTTTGTCTAACGGCAGTTCGTACACAATCCATGGCAGTATCCCCACCGCCAATTACGATTACGTTTTTATTTTCTGCATTAAGATTACCGTTGTCAAATTCTTCTACTTTATCTCCCAATCCTTTTCTATTTGATGCTGTTAAAAACTTCATTGCAGGAAAAATATTTTTTAAATCATTCCCGATCAAATTCACTTCCCTTGGCTTGTAAACCCCAGTTGCAATCAACAATGCGTCATGTTTTTGTTTTAACTCATCAAACAATATATCTTTTCCTACTTCTATGTTTTGTCGAAACTTAATTCCGCTTTCCTTTAAAAGATTTGTTCTTCTTTCAACTACAAATTTTTCCAATTTAAAATTGGGTATTCCGTAAATTAAAAGTCCACCTGGTCTATCATGCCGATCATAGATGGTAATTTTATAACCTAATTTTCTAAGTTCTTCTGCACAAGCCAACCCCGCTGGCCCTGCGCCTATAATGCCAACGGACATATCGATTTCGTTTGAAATCTTAATAGGTTTAATCCAGCCTTTTTCCCATGCTGTATCTGTTATATATTTTTCAACAGAACCGATTGTAACAGTTCCATGTCCAGATTGTTCGATAACGCAATTTCCTTCACACAATCGATCCTGTGGACAAATCCTTCCACAAACTTCGGGCATGTTGTTGGTACTACAGGCTAGCTCGTACGCTTCTTCAAGTCTGCCTTCAGCTGACATCTTTAACCAATCTGGAATATTATTATGTAAGGGACAATGAATCTGACAAAATGGCACTCCACATTGCGAGCATCTGCTTGATTGCTCTTTAGCCTTATCTTTAATAAACTGATCGTAGATTTCTTTAAAATCACCTACTCTTTTATCTGCTAACCTTTTGGTAGGTGTCTGTTGATCGACTTTAACAAATTTTAACATTTTATCAGGCATGGTCTAATCTCTCTATTGGATACTATTATATCAATATAAATGAGCCTAAAAGAGATTTTAGGACATAAATGTTGTCATATAATTTAAAAAATCCAGTAAATAAGTAATTTATTTTGCATATCTACTATGCAATACTATTTTTTATGCTTTCTTCCATAGAAATCTTAATTCTAGCAGCAATTCAAGGTATTTCCGAGTTCTTGCCGGTTAGTTCAGCCGCTCATTTTATTTTAGTCTCAAAATATTATGCCTTCAGTAATCAAAACTTATTAATTGATATCAGTTTACATCTAGGATCTTTAATCGCGATTATATTTTATTTTAGAAAAGATTTATTGAATTTCATTCAAAATAAAAATTTTTTAATAAAAATCTTATTAGGAACTATTCCAATAATTCCTGTTGGCTACATTCTTTACAAAACAGGATTGATTAATCATTTGAGGAGCTTAGAGGTTGTTGGATGGACGAGCTTAATATTTGGTATTTTTTTATATTTTAGCGACAAGGTAGAAATTACAAAAAAAATTGATTCAGAATTTACTAACAGATCAGCAATTATCATTGGTTTATTTCAAGTTTTGGCTTTAATACCTGGGGTAAGCAGGTCAGGAATTACTATTACATCGGGAAGACTCTTGGGGTTTAGTAGAATTGAATCAGCTAAAATTTCATTTTTCCTTTCAATACCTACTTTAGCTGCAGCTAGTCTTTTTGGAATTTACAATATTTATAAAGAAGGCAGCACTGAGCTCAATTTTTTAGCAATTATCGCCATTATATTTTCTTTTGTATTTTCATATTTTACAATTGCACTTTTTCTAAATTTTATTAAAAAATTTAGTCTAAACGTATTTGTAATCTATAGAATAATACTATCTCTATTTATATTAGCTGTGGTTTATTTATAGCTTATTATTTTCATAAATTGGTGCTAACTGGGATAATAGAACACCGCCAAGTATTAACGTACAGCCAATAATATTATTTAAACCTAAAAATTGATTTAAAATTATCCACGCTGAGATTGTAGCAAAAACACCTTCAAGCGACATAACAATGGCAGCGGGTGCTGCCGAAATATTTCTCTGACCAAAAAGTTGCAAAGCAAATGCTGCTCCGCCTGATAAAACACCAGCATATAAAATTTCTACAGTTTCTAATTTAATTTTAGAAAAATTAATCTCTTCAAATATTATTACCAGCACAAAAGATAAAGCTGCTACTACTAGATTTTGTAGCAAAGCAATAAAAAAAGGTAGATCAAACTGATTTATTATTTTTCCTATGTAAATAATATGCAGTGCCCAAAATAATGCACCAATTAATACCAAACCATCACCAAATCGAATATTAACATCACTAATATCGCTCAAAAGATAGCCTCCAACGATACATGCAAAGACAGATGGCCATATAGACCAATGCAATCTCTCAGAAAATAAAAAATAAACAATAATTGGAACCATCGGCACATAAAATATTGTAAAAAAAGCAGAATTCGCCACATCCGTATAAAGCAATGAAACCTGTTGAAATACAGTTCCTAGAAATAAAAATACTCCAACAGGTAACATAAGTTTAAAAAAATGATTTTTTTTACCTTTTGTTTCTCTATTTATTTTTTTTTTTTCAAATAAAAAAACAAAAGGAGAAACAGCTAAAAAACCCACAAAAAATCTAACAGAATTAAAAGTGAATGGACCTATATTGTCCATGCCGGTATCTTGGGCAATAAACGTTGTGCCCCAAATTAATGTACAAATAACCAGACAAATAAAAGATATTATTTTTTTCATGAGGTGAGAAAATTTATATCGCTAACTTATAAGCAAAATCTTCTTCTAGACTTTCTTTCAAATAGTTTTTTTTAATTTAAAGTTTCAATATTCTATTCAACCATTTTATCAAGAACAAGAATTTCGTTTTTATTTGTTTTTGTTTGCTTGTTAAGAATTAAAATATCATCTTTATCAGCAGAACCTTTTTTTTCTATTGTTTTATTCTTTTTTTTCTCTATTCTATAAATACTATCTACTGCACTTAATATATCGCTTATTTCGTATTTTTGAATCGTTGGTTTTATTGATTTTTTAATTATAGTCGATTCTGCTTCTTTAATAATTTTTTCAGTTTCTGGTAAAATTTTTTCATCTTTTTTTATAGTAGGTTTTGCTTTTTTTTCTTTTTGTTTTATAGATTTTTCTTTAATTTTTTCTCCACTTTCGATTAAGGCTAAAACACTTCCTTTTGATACTATGTCACCTATTTTAACTTTTAATTCGGAAATTTTTCCCGCAATAGATGCTGGAACCTCCATGCTAGATATGTTGCTTTCTACGGTAAGGATTGAATCGTCTTCTTTTATGATGTCTCCTGGTTTAATTTGTATTTCTATGATTTCAACGTTATTAAAATCACCAATGTCAGGAAGCGTTATTTCTGTTGCCATTGTTAATTAAATTACAATTTTTGATGTTTTAATTCTACCACAATTTAATCTTTTTTCAGACATATAAATATTCACTATACAGTTATGGCTTTAATTATAAAAAACTTAGAAAAATTATTGGATCCTAAGCACAATAATTTAGATGCTAAATTTTGGATTCAAAAACTAGTTTTAAAAAAATATTTTAAAAAAAATTACAAATTACGTTCTACATTTCAACATTAATATTATAAACATATTAATTGCAAAGACGCTCTAAATTAAACAAGTTTTTTAATAAAAACATCGAACAGCTATAACTCGATTAGATATAGCGCTTGGCTGCAAAACGGTGGGTTACAAAAATGGATGAAATTCAATCTAGCAAGTCTTTTTAACAATTATTTGATAAGTTTTAATAGTAAAAAAATTAATTTTCAGTCAAAATAAATAGAATTTATTTCATACTTATTCGATCTCATATATAAAATAAGCTATTATATTTTATTAATTTTAAGGGCTCTTAGCTCAATTGGATAGAGCGCTACGCTACGGACGTGGAGGTTGAGGGTTCGACTCCTTCAGGGCCCGCCATAAATTTAAATTTTTTTCAATTTGAAAAATATTATTCAAAACTTATTGATTGGATTTTTCTAAAAAAAATATATAATTGAACATGGGGAATATTAAAGATTCGTTTACTTTCGATGATGTAACTTTAGTCCCAAAATATTCATCCATTTTACCTTCAGAAGCTGCTACTTCTATAAAAATATCTCATAATTTGAATTTACAAATACCGCTGATGTCTTCCGCAATGGATACGGTAACAGAATCTAAAATGGCAATAGCGCTTTCTAAATCTGGTGGTATAGGAGTCGTTCACAGAAACTTATCTATTCAAAAACAAGTGCAAGAAGTTAAAAAGGTAAAAAAAAATAATTTTCCAGTAGGAGCGGCTATTGGTGTAAATCCAAAAGATATTGAAAGAGTGTATAAATTATTGGAAGCTAAAGTAAACTTAATTGTAATAGATACTGCTCATGGCCACACTCAAAAAGTTTTATCTATGATTAAAAAAATTAAAAAAAAATTTAAAAAAAGTACTCTTTGTGCTGGAAATATTGCTACTGGAAAAGCAGCTAAATTTTTAGCTGATGCTGGAGTTGACATTGTTAAAGTAGGAATTGGACCGGGTTCTATTTGTACAACACGACTTGTTACGGGTATTGGAGTTCCTCAATTAAGCGCTATATTAGAAGTAAAAAAAGCTCTAAAAAATTATAAAACGTCTATAATCTCAGATGGGGGAATAAAATTTTCTGGTGATATAGCAAAAGCAATAGCCGCAGGAGCAGACGCGATTATGATCGGATCTTTATTTTCAGGGACAATAGAAAGTCCAGGAAAAACTTTTAAATATAGAGGAAAATTATACAAAAATTTCAGGGGCATGGGATCTGTTGGCGCTATGTCAGTTGGGTCGGCCGATAGATATTATCAAGAAAAATTTAAAAATACTTCAAAGTATGTTCCCGAAGGAGTTGAGGGAATTGTTAAATTTAAAGGTTCTGTAAACAAAATAATCTATAATTTGATTGGAGGATTAAAATCATCTATGGGCTATCTGGGAGCGAAAACAATTAAAGATTTACAAAAAAAAGGAGAATTTATTAAAATTTCAAAAGCAGGTTTTTACGAAAGTATGGTTCATAATGTAGATCATGTTAAAAGACGATGAATCTGAACAACAATTTAGAAAAAATAGTCATAATTGACTTTGGTTCACAGTTTACTCAACTAATAGCAAGAAAAATCAGGGAGTTAGGGGCTTATTCAGAAATTATTAATTTCAAACAAATAAAAAGTTTAACCAATAATAAATCTTTAAAGGGTATTATTTTATCAGGTGGCCCTTTAACAGTCGCAAATAAAAATGCCACGGACTTGGATAGCTCAATTCTAAAATTAAAGGTACCTATTCTGGGCATTTGTTATGGTCATCAAATTTTAGCCAAAAAACTTGG
>Ga0187827_10003921_pt1 | contig 18714 bp, 16 predicted proteins | sample ETNtaG_39_FD_167969 | JGI IMG/M metagenome (GOLD analysis project Ga0187827, IMG submission 167969) | Marine microbial and viral communities from oxygen minimum zone, Eastern Pacific Ocean - ETNP2014_SV_150_PacBio MetaG (Illumina Assembly) | ecosystem: Environmental > Aquatic > Marine > Hypoxic... | reverse complement strand
GAGTTTGGGATCGGCACCACCTCCCTGGTCGCCATGGGCTGCATCATGGTCCGCCAGTGTCACTCCAACACCTGCCCGGTTGGGATCTGCACGCAAAACCACGACCTCCGCGAGAAGTTTATGGGAACCCCGGAAAAGGTAGTGAATCTCTTTACCTTTCTGGCCGAAGAGGTTTCCGAGATTCTGGCATCGCTCGGCGTCAATTCATTCGACGAGATCATCGGCAGGACCGACTTGCTGGTGCAAGTCAGCCGCGGCGCCTCCCATCTTGACGATCTGGACTTGAACCCGCTGCTGGTTAAATCCGATCCCGGCCCCTTCCCCGCCCGGTGCACCCTGGAAGGCCGCAACGAAGTGCCGGACACCCTGGACGCCCGCATAATTGAGGATGCCCGGCACTTACTCGACGCTGGCGAAAAGATGCAGCTCACTTACTCAATACGCAATACCCACCGTGCCGTTGGCGCGCGCGTCAGTTCCTTGATTACCCGGCGCTACGGAATGAAGGGCCTGGACCCGGACCATTTCACCGTCCGCCTGCGCGGTTCGGCCGGCCAGTCGCTCGGTGCCTTCGCCGTCCAGGGACTGACCTTGGAGGTTCTCGGCGACGCCAATGATTATGTCGGCAAGGGCCTTTCTGGTGGCATCATCGTCTTGCGCCCGTCCCTGTCCAATGCCTTGGAAAGCCACAAAAATGTCATCATCGGCAATACCGTGCTCTATGGTGCCACGGCCGGTAAGTTGTTCGCCGCCGGCCAGGCCGGCGATCGCTTCTGCGTCCGCAATTCGGGAGCCCAGGCGGTGGTCGAGGGCTGCGGCTCCAACGGCTGTGAATACATGACCGCCGGCACTGTCGTCATCCTTGGTCCCGTCGGTGCCAATTTCGCCGCTGGCATGACCGGCGGCATGGCATTCGTCTATGATCCCGAGAACGTTTTTCCGCTCAAGGTCAACCCGGACAGTGTCATTCATTCGCGTATCGAGACGGAATATTGGGAAGACGTGGTCAAGGTGCTCATCGGCCAGCATGTCCGGCGCACCCATTCCCGCTTCGCCTATCGCTTGCTCAACGATTGGGAGTTGGAAAAAGATTCTTTTTGGCAGGTGGTGCCGATGGAAATGCTGGATAAATTGGAGCATCCCGTGGCTCGGCAGGACGAGGAAAGCCTGCGCGCCGCCGGTGAATGAACGCAATCCGCAGCCGCCTTTCCCTCGGATTCTGCCCACCTAGCAAGGCCGTCGTTTTCGGTATTGAAGTTGACAAGAGGGTTTGTAAAGGACTACGACGAACCCGTTCACTGAGAATGAGCCGTGACCCCTGGGGTTTTTTTCTTTGTTTTTCAGAATTCCGTGGGCCAAATTTTTTTCATGGTCGATATGAGGGAGTTGATGGAGCGAGTGTTAGAGTATTTGTGTGCCTCCAACAAGATTTTTCAATGACTTTCATATGATAAATGAATTTGACCGGGGGGCACGGTATATGCAATTTTCCAAAAAAAATAATCTATGAAATTCTAACTGTCCTAAAAAAACACTCCTTTCTAAATTGGTAGACAACGCTGGGAAATGCCTATTTGTAAGCGAGTTTTTATAGAATTCGTTGCGGAAAATCATTTCTAAGGAAGCAAATGCTCAAGATTGAAAACCTGACAAAAACGTTCGGCAGTCTTAATGCGGTCGATAACGTTTCCATCGAGATTCCGCAAGGTCAAATGATCGGCATCATCGGACGCTCGGGGGCTGGAAAATCGACCTTGTTGCGGGCGATCAACCGCTTGGGCGACGCAACTTCAGGTTCCATCCATTTCCACGAAGGCGACACCAATAACATCATTGATGTAAACGCCCTGAAAGGGCTAGAGCTACGCAAATGGCGGGCCCATTGCGCAATGATCTTCCAGCAGTTCAATTTGGTTCCCCGCCTCGACGTTGTTACCAACGTGCTGATGGGGCGCATCGGTTACAATGGCACAATGAGGTGCCTGCTCAAGCTGTTTACACCCGCCGAGCGGGCTTTCGCCATCCGCGCCCTTGACCGCCTAGACGTCAGTATGCAAGCGCTACAGCGCGCTGACACCTTGTCCGGCGGCCAGCAGCAGCGCGTGGCGATCGCCCGGGCACTGGTCCAGGAGCCAAAGCTGCTGCTCGCCGACGAGCCCATCTCATCGCTCGATCCAAGGAACGCCAGCATCGTCATGGATGCCTTGCAAACGATCAATCGCGAGGACGGCATCACGGTGCTCTGCAACCTCCACACCCTGGACACCGCCAAGGTTTACTGCGAGCGCATCATCGGCATGAAACAAGGCACCTTCATTTTCGATGGCCCGCCCTCAGCTTTGACTCTGGCAACGTTGCGCGACATTTACGGCGTCGGCGTAGACGAAGACGACGAAGAATTTTCAACCGCCATCACCTCGACTTCCATTGAGGTGGCGACCGAGGACGATGAGAAGGAGTCTACCGAGGCCGTTAATCAATGATTATTTTGTGTGTGGTGGTTGAGCAAACTCTCGTATAATGGGTTATAGTATTTACTGGGCTTTAGCTGAAAGAACATCAGGACCTGGAAGCCCCAATAATAAAACAATGAAAATCAACATGAAAATAGAACAGAGGAGAAGCTTCATGTTACGACGTTCAATATCATCTTTTGCCTTGGCGGCAATTTTCGGCTTGTTCGTCGCTTTCACGGGCGGTAGGACGCTTGCCGATAGTTATATAGGGGGTTGGCAAAAAGACTATCCCAACGGACTTAGTTACGGCGTCATTTCCGTGGAAACGGCCGTCGACACCCTGAAATCCCAGAACAAGTTCGTTGAATATGCCTCCAAAGAACTGGGCGTGAAGGTTAAGTTGTTCACTGCTGCGGAATACGCTGGCATCGTGAACGGCCTGGCGGCCGGGCAGGTGCATGTTGGCTGGCTCGGCGCTAGCAGCTACGCATCCACATATATGGATTGCAAGTGCGTGGAGCCGATCGCCGGTGCGCAGAATCTTCAGGGCGGCATGGGTTACAACTCGGTCCTCATCGTCAAGAGCGGAACGCCTTACAAGAAATATCAGGACTTGAAGGGCAAAACAGTGGCGCGCAACGATCCCCATTCCACGTCGGGATACCTGATTCCGACAGTGCACTGGGCGGGGAAAGTGGGCACGCCGATCGACAAATACTACAATTCACCCCTGTCGGGCGGCCATCAGCAGACCATCATGGGTGTCTTGAACGGCACTTTCGATGCCGGCTTCACCTGGACCACCTTGGGTGACGGGTTTGGCGCCATCCGCAAGATGATGGACAAGGGCATGCTCGACCGGAAAGCGATCCGCGTCATCTGGACCTCGTCGTTGGTTCCGACCCCGCCGGTAACGATCATCTCGAAACTGTCGCTGCCCATGAAGACAGATCTGGTCAAGCTGTTCCTGCGACTGGAAGAGAATGATCCAAAGATGGCTGAGGCCGTTGCTCAAGGCAAGAGCCTGGGCATGCAGCGGGTCTATCACGAGGATTACGTTGCGGTCATCGAAGCCAAGACCTGGGTCAAAAAACAACGTAAGAAAAAAGGCTGATCATACCAAAATTATTTGAGGCAGAGACGCCCTGACCGGCGTCTCTGCTTCTCTTTTGACCTTTTATCAACAGTTTTCATAGCCAGGAAATTTTTAAAAGACAATGACAGTCGAGACCATCACAACCGAGGAAAGAGATCCGGTCGGGCATTTCGAAGCCACGCGCGCTGCCTATATGGGCTACAAGCGCATTTATACTTCCGTGTTCTGTCTGGGCTTCCTCGTCTGCCTGACCGCGTCTATCATCCATACCGATTTCAGTATTTTCCGCATTATCGAGAAATTGCCGGGGACCACTGGTTTTATCGTCAAGTCGTATTCGGTGTTCTCATCCTGGGACACCTTCTGGGTGGACCTCGCTGATTGGTACTGGGGGATCTGGGTTTGGGTGGACGCGCTTTTTGTGAGTCTCCTGATGGCCTTCACCGCCACCATTGTCGGGACCACCATCGGCGGCCTTCTCAGTTTTATCGCCTCGCGCAACTTGATGGAAAGATACTGGCTCTACTTCGTCGTCCGCCGCTCCCTAGAAATCGCTAGGACCGTTCCCGACATCGTCTGGGCACTGATTTTCATCTATCCTTTTGGCGTCGGTCCTCTGGCCGGCGTCCTGGCGCTTATGGTTCACACCACTGGTGCCCAGGGTAAATTGTTCTCCGAAGTCAACGAGAACTGTGATTTTAAACCCATCGAGGGTGTCCGCGCTAGCGGAGGAAACTGGTTTGAGGAGATTCGCTTCGCTGTCCTCCCCCAGGTTCTGCCCAACTTCATCTCCTATACTTTCTGGCGCCTGGCGCTTAACGTGCAGGCCGCCACCGTAATGGGGTTCGTCGCCGCCGGCGGCATTGGCTATGAGTTGATCACCGCTATCCGGCTGCTTTATTTCCTCGATGTAGGGGCGATCCTGCTGATGATTATCGGCACCGTCTTTGTGATCGACATGATAAGCGAAAAACTACGTCACTATTTCATCGGCAAGGAAACCTTTGTCCAATGACGAAACCGAAGAAAGAAACCGCGTCATGAGCGTAGCCATTGATGCTTTGAGCGCCGAGGAAATCCACCAGGAAAAAAAGCGCTTCCCGAGGGTCTTTTCACGGCCGTTCCATGAGAGGGCTATCCGCTGGCTAGCGGGGATTGCGGTTCTTGCCTTGCTCTATTACACCCTTGACCGGTTTGGTTTCTTTTCAGATAAGTTCTGGGGCTCCTTCGACAAGCTGGCCTTCATGTTGGACCATATGTTCCCACCAACCCACGGCGGCCAGTTTTGGGAATATGTAAACGCCATCCTCGAGACCCTGTCCATGGCCTTGATCGGCAGCTTGATCGGAGCGATCGCCGCCCTTCCCCTGGCCTTTATGGCGGCGAAGAACTTCAATCCCATCCGTCCTCTCCAGTTCAGCACCCGGCGGTTCGCCGACGTGCTCCGCGCCGCCGATTACATGATCTGGGGTCTTATCTTCGTGCGCGCCATGGGCCTTGGGCCGATTCCCGGGATCATGGCCATCGCTATCATCGATACCGGCATTCTTGTCATCCTCTATTCGGAGGCGATCGAGAACATCGACCGCAAGCAGATCGAGGGGGTCAAGGCTTCCGGCGGCAACAATTTGGAAGTTATCCGTTTTGGCGTCATGCCGCAGGTGCTGCCCGTCCTTCTGACCAATGCCCTTTACATGTTTGAATCCAACACCCGCGCGGCGACGATCCTGGGCATCGTCGGTGCCGGCGGCATTGGTTTCCTGCTTTCCGACAACCTGCGGGCATTCGAATTTTCCAATGCCCTGACGATCATCATCATGATCATCATCGTCGTTTACGGTATTGACTACATGTCAAGAGTGCTGCGCATGCGCTATATCAAGGGTGATGATTACCTGCAGGGGGACGAAACAAAAAAATCCTTTGCAAGCCGACTCATATCCAAGATGCAAAAGTCCACATCGTAGGAAGTTCATATTTTTTCGCCTACGAACGCAAAAAACCCATGCTGTTCAAATGAACGGCATGGGTTTTTTTATCTAAAAAATTCACGCACTCAATGGTTCATCAGCACCGGCATCGGCGATAAATTGAGAATATCATAAGTTACGCCGCCCAGGATCCGCTCACGCAGGCGTGAATGTTCGTAGGCGCCCATGACGATCAGGTCGGCGTTCTCTTCTCTTGCCTGCGCCAGAATTACCTCGCTGATATTTTTGTCTTCGGTGACCACATGCTTAGGCTCGGCCGTAATGCCGTGCCGGGCCAAATGTTCGGTGATGCCAGAACCCGGAACGCCGCCGAAAGAACGGAACTTGTGATAATGAAAAAAATGGAATTTCAAATGAAGTAAATATAGTAAAAAATCGCATATGCGCGAATGTTGGTCCAATTCATTTATCGTATAAGATCGATTAAAAAAAATGCCAGCCACTTTGTCCGGCAGGCTACGGAATTCCTAGAAAAATTTGGCTTCCTGTCAAAACGGTCCAGGACATCTGGTCCGTGCTTCCGGGCCCACGGTTGAATTGGCTCGCGCCTCGGTACAACTTGCGCCTCTCTGGCGGTAAAATTTGCCTCGGTGAAGCGACTTATATTGCTATGCTGGCGCGTCGCACAATTGGTTGCACAAGGTTACGGCTTCCGGGGCATTTTTGCCATAGCCATCGGCGTTTGCCATGTCGGCGAACTCCTGGGAGACCGGGGCGCCGCCGATAATGACCGGAGTCTTCATTCCCTGCTTTTTGATTTCCCCAATAATCTTTTTCATAAACGGCATCGTCGTGGTCAGCAGGGCGGAAAGGCCGATGACGTCGGCATTGAGCTTTTTGGCGGCCTCGATGATTTCCGGAGCGTCCGTATTGACGCCAAGATCGACGACCTTGAAGCCGGCGCCTTCCAACATCATGCCGACAAGGTTTTTGCCGATGTCGTGCAGATCGCCGAAAACCGTGGCGAGAACGACCGTTCCCTTGGGTTTTATATCTTTCGCGGTCAAGTGCGGCCGCAATACTTCCAGCCCCGCTTTCATGGCTTTCGCGGCGATGAGCATTTCCGGGACAAAGAGCTCGCCGGTGGCGAACATGTCGCCGATTGTGCCCATGGGCGGGATCAGGGCATCGTCCAGGATATCGCGCGGGGCTTCGCCCAAATCGAGGGCTTCCTGAACCAGCTTCGGGCATTCAACTTCCTGCAAGTCCAATATTGAGCCAGAAATTTTTTGGAAGATCTCCTTCGCCGTTGAGGCCTGGGCGCCCTCTACCTTGGTTTTGCTGGCGACACCGATACCCATGAACCCCTTGCCGCCTTCTATTTCGGCGGCGACCCCGCCGGGGCCGCTCAGCACTTGTCCGGCGTATGGCCGGTCTCCGGCGCGGAAACTCTTGACCGCATCGATCGCCACCTTGACGTGTTCGGGTGGGGTTTGGGCGCTGAAACTGCAAAGGTACAAAAAGAATTTCTTACCATGGGGGCCGGAACTGCCGACCTCCATGTATTCATGGATCCGCTTGACGATTTCCTCTGGCGGCCCTTTCTGAAGGAGCAGTGTGCCAACGCCGAAACTCAAGGCGCAACCTTTCTTGTCGGCGAATTCCCTGGCTCGTTTCGTTCCCACCCGGAAACAGTCCGGGTCCTGAACCTTGAGATACTGCGGCGTGACCTTCCGTTTCGTTTGCCAGAACTTGTCCAGGTCCGCGGCGAACGCATCGCCCCACCAATTGTCGCAACGTACCCCGGGCTTGTTGCCGCACAGTTCCCTGAGCTTGAGGATATAAGGGACGGAAAACTCATTAACGATATCCTCGGTAATGAACGGCAACGAGCCGACCGCGTCCTTGCCGTTGGCGATATCGGCGTCGGGAAGCACCTTGAAATAGGCGTTGATGTAAGGCGCCAGGACCTCCTCGACGAGAAAATTCATTACCTTATGGACGAACTTGGGGTTCTCCCGGATGGCCATGATGAAATTTTCGAACTGCATGACCTGAGCCGCCAGATTGAGCGGTGCGCAATAATGGATGTAGTGGGTATAGCCGGTCAGTTCCTTGCAAATCTGCAAGAGTTCAAGCACCCATGGCATGCGCCCTGATTTGAAGGGATCGGGCGCTTTGATGCGGGCCAAGTCCTTTTCATTGCGGATCAGGGCTTTGCTGTTGTCCAGGGCCGGATACATGTCGTCGAACCAAGCCATCTTTCCGCCCAAAGCCTCGGCCTCGACGGAGTACACATCCCACACCATATCCGGTACGTCGAAGCCCAGTTCCCGTTGTACGTCAAGACTGCCGCGAACGAACATCTCGGGATTGCTGAAAAATTCGCGGCCGTTATAACCGCCGTGCATCATGCAGAATTCGGCCATTTGCGTCGTCACGGGGATGTAATCCGATTCGCCCCCGTTGATGATGGTTTTGTATTCCTTGATGCTGGCGTCAAAATCATATTCAGGCATGTAATAACACTTTCGTTTCAATCGGTTTTAATGCTCGATGGTAGCAAAACCTGGGATGGTGTTGCCGTCTTTGAGGAGAGCCCACCGCATGCTTTTTGACGGGGGCAATGGTCCAAATCTGTTGATGTAGCTGTTCGTAGGTAAGAAACTTCTATCCTATTGAAATACCTGACTGAACGTCAATATTATTCTTTCGGTGAATTGGTGATTCAAGAACGCCGTCTGAGATTTCTTCTTTCTAGGCGGCCTGGGTTCGTAATGGTTTCTCGGCGATGGGCAGGTGCAACGCCGCCGCGACGAATCCGAGGATGATTGTGACGATCCAAACGCCGTCATAGGAGCCGGTGGCGTCGAACAGGTAACCACCTAACCAGACACCCAGGAAACTGCCTATTTGGTGGCTGAAGTAGACGATGGCGAAAAGAGTTGCCATGTATCGGGCCCCGAAAATATGAGCCACCAATCCGCTGGTCAGAGGGATGGTGGCCAGCCACAATGCCCCCATGACCGAGGCGAAGATCATCACCGAGATGTCGGTTTTCGGGAACAGCAGGAAAAACATGACCGCCAATGCCCTGCTGAAATAGAGGCTGCTGAGCAGATATTTCTTGGATAAGCGGTCGCCGAGATAGCCGAACGCAAAAGTGCCGATGATGTTGAAAAACCCGATCAGCGCCAGCGCCGTCGCCCCAATGCTAGCCGTCAGGCCGATGTCGGTCAGGTAGGGCGGCAGGTGGACGGCGATAAACGTCACCTGGAAACCGCAGACAAAAAAGCCCATGGTCAGAAACCAGTATCCTTTGTGCCGCAAGGCCTCGCCGACCGCTTGGCTTAAGGTTAGCGACAAGGTCCCCGCCGTCGCCACCGGCGCGTCGCTGGCCCGGCCTCTCAGCGCCGCCGCCGCTGGGATCATGAGAGCCGCCGCCAAAAGGGCGATGCCGATAAGAGCGCCGGACCAGCCTTGGATTTCGATCAGCCACAGGGAAGCAGGCGGCAGGACGAATTGGCCGACGGAACCGCCGGCGCTGGCGAGGCCCAAGGCCATGCTGCGTTTTGACGACGCTACCCGGCGCCCGATGGCGCCCAAAGCCACAGAATAATTGGCGGCGGCGCCGCCGATGCCAACGAGGAGGCCGGCCCCGATATGGAGGCCCCAAGATGACTCGGCACCGGCCATGACGATGAGTCCCAATGCATAGATCGCCCCCCCCGCCACCAGGACGCGGGCGGCGCCGTATTTGTCGGCGGCAATCCCGGCCAGCGGCTGGGCCAGCCCCAAAACGACACTCTGGATGGCAATTGATGTGGAAAAGGCCTCGCGGCCAATACCCAGGTCCAGTGTCATGGGAGAAAGGAACAGACCAAAGGTGTTGCGGATACCCCGGCTCAGGCTGAGAATAACGGCGGCCGAAATAAGGGCCAGCAAGATGGAGCGGCGCATGATGGTCAATGTTTGTTTCGGTTCTGACTTGTACTAATGTCCTGGACCCTAGATTGCCTGGCATGGGCTGGTCCAGTCCCGAAAGGCCGGGGAATTAATTTTATGGGGGCAGGAAAGACGACAATGAGAAAGAGGCTGCGAATTCTTGGGCTGGCGATTTTCGTGGCGGCGCCGTTACTTTTGACGCCGCTGCAAGGAAGCGGCGCGCTAGCCGGTCTGTTCAACCCAGAAACTTTCCGCCTGGCCAATGGCATGCGGGTGGTGGTCGTGCCCAACCACCGGATTCCCGTAGTCACCCACATGGTCTGGTACAAGGTCGGGTCGGCGGACGAACCTCCAGGCAAGTCGGGCATCGCCCACTTCCTTGAACATCTGATGTTCAAGGGTACCAAGAAGCTTGCGCCGGGGGAGTTTTCCAGGATTGTCGCCCGCAACGGTGGCCGCGAAAACGCCTTCACGTCTCATGATTACACGGCTTACCACCAGACCGTGGCGGTGGAGCGGCTGCAAATGGTCATGCAAATGGAGGCCGATCGCATGATCAATTTGGTGCTTACGGAAAAAGTGATCGAACCGGAAAGATCGGTTATTCTCGAGGAGCGCCGGCAGCGTACCGATAACAATCCCGCCGCCATATTAAGAGAGCACATCAGCGCCGCGCTTTATCTCAACCACCCTTACCGCAAGCCCATAATCGGCTGGGATCACGAGATCAGAGAGCTGAAGCTCAAGGACATCCTGGGCTTTTATAAACGCTGGTATGGGCCTGAAAACGCCATTCTCGTGGTCGCCGGAGACATTACCGCTGATGAGCTAAAACCGTTGGCTGAAAAGACTTTTGGCCTCATCCCACCAGTCTTTGCGGAGGCCGGGCAACGCGCCGCCCGGTCCCGTCCAAGTGAGCCTCCCCAAAGCGCGGAGCGGCGTATTTTCCTAAGAGATGCCCGCGTGCGCCAGCCGTCCTGGAGCCGCCAGTTCCTGGCCCCCAGTTATCTTTTTGGCCTTGCCGGTGGTGGGGCCAGCGATCAAGCCTATGCTCTGCAAGTGTTGGCCGAGGTTTTGGGCGGCGGCGCCACCAGCCCCTTCTACCGGTCATTGGTAGTGGAACGGAAACTAGCGGTTTCCGCCGGCGCCTCTTACAACCCGGACGGACTGGGACCGGGCCGTTTCGTCCTTTATGCCAGCCCCAGGCCCGGTGTCGGCATGGCGGCCTTGGAGGCGGCCATGGAGGAAGAGTTGGGGGAGTACCTGGAAAAAGGCGTTAGCTTGGATGAAGTGTCGCGGGCCAAACGGCATCTTCGCGCAGCGGCCGTCTATGCCCGCGATTCCATTCGCACCGGCGCCCAGGTGTTGGGCGTGGCGTTGGCCACGGGGCTTGGTGTCGAGGACGTCGAGACCTGGCCGCAACGCATCGGCGCGGTGACGGTGGATGAAATCAACGCCGCCCTCAGGATGGTTATCGCGCCAGGCCGTTCGGTGACCGCTCTGCTGCTGCCCGAAAAAGACGATTAAGGTAGACGGAAAACTCATCTTGCGAAATAAGCTCCGGCATCGATGGGCAAAGGCCATCAGGGAGGTCATTGCGGTGGTGGCCTTTGTGGCACCTCTCCTCGCTACCGCTTTTTCAGCCGCCGCCATCGAAGTTGCCCGCGTGGTAAGTCCGGGGGATATTGAAGCCTGGCTGGTCGAGGAACATACCAACCCCATCATCACTATGCGTATCGCCTTCGAAGTCGGTGCCGCCGCCGACCCTGTCGGCAAGGAAGGCCTGGCCAATATGGCCTCGTCGCTGCTTGATGAGGGGGCGGGCGAACTGGACAGCCAGGCGTTCCAGAGGCGTCTCGAGGACCTGTCGATCACGCTCCGTTTCGACGCCGGGCGCGATACCTTTAATGGCCAGCTGAAGACGTTAACCGAAAACAAGAATCAGGCCTTCGATCTCCTAGGCATGGCCTTGAAAAAACCACGTTTCGACGCCGAGCCGGTGTTGCGTATTCGCAGCCAAATCATGGCCCGATTGCGGCGCCTATCGCAAGATCCCGGAACTGTCGCTAATCGCAGGCTCCTGGAAATTCTTTTTCCCGACCACCCTTACGGCCGCCCGCCGGAAGGAACCCTTGCAAGCGTTGGCGCCGTGACCGCCGGCGATATCAAGGAGTTCGTGGATAAAAGGCTGGCCGTGGACAATCTGGTTATCGGCGTCGTCGGGGACATCACGGCGGCTGAATTGGCGCCGCTTCTCGATGCCACTTTCGGCGGCCTGCCGGCGGCGGCCGAGACTATGCAGGTGCCGGAAGTCCGGGCCAAGGCCAAAGGCCAAACCATGGTTGTCGACATAGCGGTACCGCAAAGCGCCATCGTCTTCGGCCATCAGGGGATCAAACGCGACGATCCGCATTTCTACGCCGCTTACGTGATGAACTACATCCTGGGCGGCGGCAACCAGTCGTCGCGCCTTTACCAAGAGGTGCGGGAAAAACGCGGCCTCGCCTATTCCGTACACAGCCTACTCTACCCCCTTGACCATTCGGCCTTGATCGTCGGCGGCGCCGGCACCGCCAACGCCCGCGTCGGCGAGACTTTGGAAGTCCTCCGCCGGGAATGGCGGCGCCTGGCCGAGGCCGGTGTTAGTGGCGAGGAACTCACCGACGCCAAGACCTATCTTACCGGCTCGTTCCCGCTTCGCTTTACGTCGAGCAGCCGCATCGCCTCGTTCCTCGTCGGCGTGCAGCTGGACGATCTCGGCATTGATTATCTGGATAAGCGCAACGGCTATATCGAAGCGGTGACGCTTCCTCAGGTCAACCGGCTGGCGCGCTGGCTTCTCGACGCCGAGGCGCTGAGTGTCGTCGTCGCCGGCGCCCCGGACGGAATCGGGAAAACGGAGAAGGAATAAGATGGGGCGCCAGCGCGGGCCGAAACCGATTCCTTCGTAAACGGGTAATGCTATAGTCTGTCGATGATCCCAACCGCCATGGAAACGGTTTGAAAATGGCCTCCCTTCGGAACTCTTCCGCTTGGCAAGCGCTGGCGGCCCATCAGCGGACCATTGCCGGTTCGCGGATGCGTGATCTGTTCGCTGCCGATGCTGGCCGTTTTAACAGGTTCTCGCTCGCCTTGGATGGCCTGCTGCTTGACTATTCCAAGAACTCGATCAGCCGGGAAACCATGCGCCTGCTTTGTGATCTCGCCCGCCAGGCGGAAATCGAGGAGTGGCGGGACCGCATGTTCTCGGGACGCGCGATCAACACCACGGAAGGCCGCCCGGTATTGCACGTTGCGCTCCGCAACCGCTCCCGGCGCGCCATCGAAGTCGATGGCGAGGACGTCATGGCGAAGGTGGAGGCGACGCTTGGACGGATGCTGGCTTTTGCCGAGGCGGTGCGGGACGGCTCCCGAACGGGGGCGACGGGAAAGCCCATCACCGATGTGGTCAACATCGGCATCGGCGGCTCTCACCTCGGTCCGGCGATGGCCTGCCGGGCGCTAAAACCCTTCCAAAGGGACGATCTCCACCTGCATTTCGTCGCCAACGTCGACGCCAGCCAGATCAGCGAAACCCTCGACGGGCTGGACCCGGCAACGACCCTTTTCATCGTTGCCTCCAAGAGCTTCACCAGCGCTGAGACCATGACCAACGCGGCGACTGCCAAGTCCTGGCTTATTGAGGCGCTGGGCGGGCAAGCGCCGGCTCGGCATTTCGTCGCCCTTTCCAGTAACGCCGAGGCAGCGGCCGTTTTCGGTATCGAGCCCGCTAACCAGTTCGAGTTCTGGGACTGGGTGGGGGGGCGTTTTTCCCTCTGGTCGGTGATCGGGCTTGCCATCGCCATCGCCATAGGCGCCGAGCGTTTCGAGGAACTGCTGTCAGGCGCCCATACCATGGACGAGCACTTCCGCGCCGCGCCGCTGGCCGAGAACATGCCGGTGATTCTCGGCCTTCTCGGTGTCTGGTATATCAATTTCTTCGCTGCCGAAAGCCACGCCGTGATTCCTTATGATCAACGTCTGGAACTGTTGCCCGCTTATTTGCGGCAGGCGGAAATGGAAAGCAACGGCAAGGGCGTGACACGCGGCGGCGAGGCGGTTGATTGCGCCACCGCGCCGATTCTTTTCGGCGAGGCGGGGACCATTGGCCAGCACTCCTTTTTCCAGCTTTTGCATCAGGGAACGCGGCTGGTTCCCGCCGATTTCATCGCCGCCGCCGAGCCCCACCATTCCCTGGCTGGCCATCATGCCATCCTGCTCGCCAACTTTTTCGCCCAAACCGAGGCGCTGATGAAGGGCAGGGATGAGGCCGAAACCAGGGCCGAACTCAAGAAGGCGGGACTGACGGGTGAGGCGCTTGAGGGTCTGGTGCCGCATAAGCTGTTTTCCGGCAACCGGCCAACGAATTCGATTTTGTTGCGGCGCCTGGATCCATACAGTCTCGGCATGCTGATCGCCCTTTACGAGCACAAGGTCTTTGTCCAGGGTGTGATCTGGGAGATCGACTCATTCGACCAGTGGGGGGTCGAGTTGGGCAAGCAACTGGCGAAGACGGTCTTGCGGGAACTGCAAGGTAACAAACCCATCGATGGCCACGATTCCTCCACCAACGGCCTGATCAACGAATACAAACGTTTGACGACAAAGTCGTCATGACCATCCGCAAGCTGCCGGAAACTCTCGTCAACCGCATTGCCGCCGGCGAGGTGGTGGAACGGCCGGCGGCGGCAGTCAAGGAATTGGTCGAAAACAGCATCGACGCCGGCGCCCGTCATATCGACGTGACGATCAAGCAGGGCGGGCAGGCCCTGATTTCGGTCAGCGACGACGGCACCGGTATGGAACGCGGCGAATTGGCCTTGTCGGTGCAGCGCCACGCCACCTCGAAGCTGCCGGATGACGACCTCGCTCATATCGGCACATTGGGCTTCCGGGGCGAGGCGCTGCCCTCGATTGCCGCCGCCGCCCGTCTGATCATCACCAGCCGCGCCAGCGGCGCCGATAGCGCCTGGACCATTACCATCGAAGGCGGGCGCCAAGGAAAAGTCCTGCCGGCGGCGTTGGGCAATGGCACCAGGGTCGAGGTCCGTGACCTTTTTTTCGCCACCCCGGCCAGGCTCAAGTTCCTGAAATCCCCGCGCACCGAACAAGGTCACGTGAGCGAAGCCGTCAACCGTCTGGCCATGGCCCATCCCGGCATCGGCTTTTCCTTGAGCGACGGCCGCCGCGACCTGATCAAATTGGCTCCGGCCGGTGGTGATTTGCTGTCGTCCCGGCGCGGCCGTCTGGGCGCCGTGATGGGCCGGGAGTTCGCCGACAACGCCTTGGCCATCAACGCCGAACGCGAAGGCCTAAGCCTCGCCGGCCATATCGGCTTGCCGACCCTGAACCGGCGTTCTGCCGACAAGCAGTTCCTGTCCGTCAACGGCCGCCCGGTTCGCGACAAGCTGTTTTATGGGGCGCTGCGCGGAGCCTACCGGGATTTTCTCGCTTCCGACCGCTATCCGCTTGTGGCGCTTTATCTGCAAGTTCCGGCCGAGGCCGTCGATATCAACGTTCATCCGGCGAAGACGGAGGTTCGTTTCCGCGATCCGGGACTGGTCCGCGGCCTCATCGTTGGCGCCTTGTCGCACGCCCTGGCCAAAGCCGGGCACCGCGCCTCGACCACCGTTTCAACGGCTGCCCTTGGCGCCGCCCGTTTTGCTAGTCGGCCTTTGGCGGGAATGGCGGAACGGGCCACCACTTTCCATGCGCCCCTGCCCGGCATGAAGGCGCCTCTCGGGGCGGTCATGGCGGCGGCGGAGGAAGGCCGGGAATCCGAAGCCCATGACTATCCCCTCGGCGTGGCGCGGGCGCAGGTCCACGAAACCTACATTGTCGCCCAGACCGCCGACGGCATCGTCATCGTCGACCAGCACGCCGCCCACGAACGGCTGGTCCACGAGGGCATCAAGGCGGCGCTGGCGGACTCGGGCGTGCCCCGGCAGGGACTGCTTATACCGGAAGTGGTGGAAATGGACGAGGCGGCCGCCGCCCGCGTTTCCTCGCGTACCGGGGAACTGCGGGAACTGGGCTTGAGCGTCGAGGCTTTCGGCCCTGGCGCCGTCGTTGTCCGCGAGGTGCCGGCGCTCTTGGGCGAGGCCGACATCCAGGGGTTGATCCGGGACCTGGCCGATGATTTGGGCGAATACGGCGAAGCGGTGTCGCTCAAGGATCGTTTAAGCGAGGTCGCGGCGACCATGGCCTGCCACGGCAGCGTGCGCGCCGGGCGGCGTTTGAACGGCGAGGAAATGAACGCTCTTTTGCGTGAGATGGAGGCAACGCCGCATGCCGGCCAGTGCAGCCACGGCCGCCCCACCTATGTGGAGTTGAAACTGGCCGACATCGAGAAACTATTCGGCCGGCGCTAGACGCCATGCTGGCCGAATGGCTCACGCATCTCATCACGCCCTGCCCCCGGCATTTGCGCGAAATGGGTTACTTGCGGGAGCTGATCGCGCTTGGTGCCCGCCAGCAACGCCGCCGCCGGGCCTGGACAAAACATCTCGACCATTGCCGGGGGCTGATCATTGAGGCGGCGCGGGCCTCGACCCGGCGGCGGAAGGCGGTGGTCCTTGGTTCGGGGCTTCTCCACGACATTCCGCTTGTCGATCTTGCTGGCCTTTTTGGCGAGGTGGTGATGGTCGATATTTTGCATTTGCGCCCGGAGCGGCAAAAGGCGCGCCGCTTGGCGAACGTCCGCTTTCTCGACCATGATCTCACTGGCATTGTCAAAGCGGTTCATGACCATGTCCATGCTAACGCCGGGGGTCCCCTTCCTCTTCCCGCTCCCGGCGGTTGACCCGAGGACGATGCCGATCTTGTGGTCTCGGCCAATATCCTTTCGCAACTGCCGCTGCTGCCGGCGCAATACTTGGAACACGTAAGCCGACGCTATTCGGACCAAGAGATTGCCGACTTCTCGCGAGCCTTGATCTAACACCATTTGGCGGCGCTTGCCGAAGTTTCCGGCACCGTCTTCCTGATCACCGAAGTTGATTGGCAAATCCGTGACGGCGGAAAGACCTTGCGGAGCGAAAACCCCTTTTATGGCGTTTCGGTTCCGTTCAAGGGAAAGGAATGGATCTGGGATATCGCACCCAGGCCCGAGGTGGATCCAGCCTATGACCTCCGCTACCGCGTCATCGGGGGCTACCGGAATTTCAAGAACAGCACCCGCGCCGCGCCGTAAACGCGCTCGCTAAGAAGCACAAAGCCGGGTGGCGGTGCCAGTGCTTCATTTGCCGCCACCTCGGTGACGCAAACCGTCCCATCGGCGATCCACCCCATTGCCGCCAGCCCTTGCAGGGCCGCAACGCCGAGACCTGTCAAGTAGGGCGGGTCAAGGAATACCAATGCAAAGGGAGTCTTGGCGGCCAGCGGTGGCGGCGGCAGGCGGGTGACGTCAAGCTTGAGTAGGGTCACGCTCCGCCCTTCTCCAAGCCCGCCGGCGTTGCCGCGGACGCACTTAAGCGCCACCGGGTCGTTGTCGATGAAGGTGGCGTGACTGGCCCCCCTGGACAGGGCTTCCAAACCCAATGCGCCGGTGCCGGCGAAGACGTCGGCGACCGTGCCGGCGCCGAAACCGGCTCCGAGAATTGTATGTTCGAGGATATTGAAAACGGATTCGCGGGCGCGGTCCGATGTCGGACGCAGACCGCCCCCCGCCGGCGCCCGCAACTTCCTGCCCCGGTGTCTGCCGCCGACGATTCTCATCGGACAAGACTTTTATCAAATAATTTTTTATGCACCGATTTCAGGGCCAATGGCCAATGGCTAATCGCCATTAAGTGGAACTGCCTTGCCGCCGGATATAACCACATCCGAACGCTGGTACACGGCCCTGCCCTTTAAAAGGGTTGCTGGCTTCTTGAGCCCAAAGGTGTGCATTCTTCTACCACCCTTAGCTCCAGCGGCGCTGCCCTCGTACTTCCAATCACTTTTTTTAATGAAAACAATGTCGACCCGCCAGATGATCACGGGCCGTTCTGGTTCCAAGGAGAGTGTTGGGTCGACCAAATAACGCCAAACAATATACCAGCCCGGATGATCGGTGACGACGGCATGAATAGAGTTCGGTTCGGCTTTATCAAACCAATCAAAAGCACCAACAGGGTGGATTTCATAAGGAGCAAAACTTTTTTTGCCTATGGTTTCAGCGCCGCCAAAAAGAGATGCCTTTTGGCCGGTGGCTTCAGCGGAATCAATAATGCGGTGAGTTTTCATCCATATTTCCTTGCTGGACAAGCGAATGATCTTAATAATGGTTTCTGTTTTGTTCCACAAAACTCTAACAAAAATTAGCCAGTTTGCCAGCCCTAAATTTTTTAATCATATTCGTCTTTTGGTTTGATGGCCTCAAGGGCAAGCTGTTCCCGCAGCACCTTGGTTGGCACCCTGGCCAGTTGGCCGCGGCCGAGGCTGCCCAACTGAAACGGCCCGTAGGCGATGCGAATGAGGCGGTTTACCTGGAGGCTTAAGTGTTCCATCACCTTGCGGATTTCCCGGTTGCGGCCTTCCTTCAAGGAAACGGTCAGCCAGGCGTTGCTTCCCTGAATGCGGTCGAGTTTGGCGTCGATGGGGCCGTAATCGCCGCCGCCGGTGGTGAGCCCGTTTTTCAGCTCAGCCAGTCTCGCTTCCACGACGCCGCCGAACACGCGCACCCGGTAACGCCGGGTCCAACCGGTTCTTGGCAGTTCGAGACTACGCGCGAGTTCTCCGTCGTTGGTGAGAAGTAAAAGGCCTTCCGAACTCAGGTCAAGGCGGCCAACGGAGATCACTCGGACCAAGGATTTGGGAAGGTGCTCGAAGACCGTCGGCCGGCCTTCGGGGTCGCGGTGGCTGGTGATCAGTCCCGCCGGCTTGTGGTAGCGCCAGAGCCGCGTTTGCCCGGCGGCGCTCAAGGTCTTGCCGTCGACTTCAATGCGGCTCTTGGGCGTCACCGTGACGGCGGCGGATGTCAGGGTTCGCCCCTCCACCTTGACGCGGCCGGCCTCGATCCACTTTTCGGCCTGGCGCCGGGAGCACAGGCCGGCCCGGGCCAGGACCTTGGCGATGCGCTCGCCTTTCATTTCGTTCGATCGCGGTGTTTTCATGACGGCGGAAAAACTGCCGCGCCGTTTGGCGTTTCTTTCTCTTGCCGGTATTCGCGGGCGGCCTCGACGAAGGCGGCGAAAATGCGTGTATCGCCGTCGCCGATGGCGAATTCCGGGTGCCACTGGACGCCGAGGCAGAAGCGTTTGCCGGG
>Ga0187827_10003919_pt1 | contig 18718 bp, 10 predicted proteins | sample ETNtaG_39_FD_167969 | JGI IMG/M metagenome (GOLD analysis project Ga0187827, IMG submission 167969) | Marine microbial and viral communities from oxygen minimum zone, Eastern Pacific Ocean - ETNP2014_SV_150_PacBio MetaG (Illumina Assembly) | ecosystem: Environmental > Aquatic > Marine > Hypoxic... | reverse complement strand
TATCATGAATCCGGACGTGTGACCGCGAACGTCCATCAAGTGAAAGAGCCGCTCATATATGGCTTCGTGCGAAAGCGGGTTCTGACCGATCAGTGCTGGCCCCACCAGATTGGCAAGGATGGATGCAGGGGTCTCGGGTACGAGCGGTGCCGAGGCTTCACCCCAACCCGCAAGACCGCATTCGGTTGTTAGCTTGATGATGCACGATTCGGCCAGGCGGCTGTACGCGTGGGGCCATTGCGGCTCGATGTAATAGTCCGTACCTGGCAGGCGGCCTGGAGTATCCTGGTGGCCGCCGATGCCATAGTGATAATCAATCTTGAGTGCGAAAATTTCTACCTGGGCGATCTTCATGCGCAAAGTGTGAAGTGGTTCTGATTAGACGGACGAGCGAATCCCCGCAATACTGCCAATCGCTTTCTTAATCAATTGCCTCCGGCAAAGTCACTGCATCCACATCTCGATCCCGTGCCACGCATCGACGCTCACGTCCACGTTTTCACTAAAGAGAGCGCGGAGTTCCCTCGCACCACCTCCGACTGGTTGCCGCCCGAACGCGAGGAGCCCGTCGAGAAATTAATGGAGCTCATGGAGGCCAGCAACATTGATCAAGCGGGGCTCATTCAGATCGGCGGCAATGAGATCGAGCAGCACAACTATTTGTTGAGATGTCTAAAAGATTATCCTAATCGGTTTCTTGGCATTGGCCTTATCCCGCCGGACTGCAAAGACACCGCGGAGCACATGAAACGTCTAACGGACGGTACTGGGATTATCGGCTTCAGGCTCTCAAAGATTGGCGGCCCTCGTGATCCATTCGCCCCGATGGATGTCAGGCAGTTTAAAACATGGCCCATCTGGGAATACGCGGCCGAGAACGATCTTGTCATCTGGCTCTATTGCTGCGCACGGGATGCATTCCAGATTCCGTGGATTCTCGAGGAGCTGCCGCACGTGCGCGTGGTTATGAACCACATGGGAGTCACGCCCGGGAAAGGCAAGTTCAGCATTGACGAATACGGACGGCCGAAGGTTGAAATCGCCGGCTACACCATCGAAAAACACACTGCCTGGCGCCTTACACCTTATGAAAACGTCTGCGTGAAGCTTTCTGGCCAGTATGCGTTCAGCCGCGCGGAGTATCCTTACGAGGATATCGCTTCCTGGTCACGGACGTTGCTGTCCAGATTCGGTTCAGATCGGCTCATGTGGGCAACGGATTTCCCGTGGATTCAGGTTGAGCCCGGCTACGATAGGTATGCTGAGATCGTCCGCAAAAATATCCCCGACATCAGCGACAGAGATTACGACGCTATCATGGGCAACACGGCAAAGAAGGTCTTGAGATATCCTGATAGAGAGTAGCCCTGAGTCTTTGGCAGCTCATTCAATATGACCATAAATCCGATTCTTCCTTTTCTGGCTTTACCGTTTCTGTCTCCAGCCCTGGCTGAGGATCAGCAATCGACTGGGATTCGGTACAGCATCGAAGCGACTGCCGGCCTGTCCCTTTCGATTCCGCTTGGTGATGCTAAGGGCCAAAACCTTTTCCGGAGCCCGGGCAGCGAATGGAAGGAACTGCCGGGCGCACAGGTCAAAGATGGCATCCTGACTTTCAAGCTCGAGTCCGACCATCTCAATGAAGGGCGAGTCGACCTTCTGCTGGGAAGACCGGTTTGGCTTGATCTGGAAGACAAGGCACCGCCGGAAATCAGAAAGGTGCTCATCGATGGAAAAGTGGTTCAGCCGCAGTCCATCGATCTGGGTTGGATTGACAAGATGCCGGAGACTTTTGAGGTTGCCTTTGAAGATGCAAAAAACCCAATCGACTTCTCAGTGGCGAGGTGTTTCGTAAATGGACGTGCGGTCAAACCGGACGCGAAATCTGTGGTCTTCAAAAGAGAAGAAGGCAACCCGAAGAGAGCGACAATCCGGTGTTCCGTGCCGGATGTTCTGGGCAAGGAATCTCCCAGCAAGACCACGATCGTTTTTCGCTGCGATGATTACGCACTGGATGAATCGGACGCGTCGGTTTCCCTCAGCTTCCAGATAGCGCGGCCGCCGACGGTATTCGGCAAGCCGGCGGCAAGGTCGGCAGACGGTACAGCCATCTACGTGGATTCGATTTTCAAGGGCTATGAAAACGTCGAGTGTATTCTCGATGGAAAACTTCAAGAGCCGAACACTTCCACCCACGGCGTTACCTGGGCATCGGCAGATTCGGAAGAGGATCACTGGGTCTGTTTCCAGTTCCCGAAGCCGATGCAGGTTTCCGGTGTGAAGATTTCCTGGGCCAACTGGAAAGATACGAGTTGGGCGAGCCGCCGTTTTGAAGTGATGACCTGGACAGGCAAAGAGTGGCGTAAAGCGATCCGCGTGCAAGACAACCAACCGGCGAATACAACAACTCACAAGTTCGAGGCGGTGCAGACCGACAGGCTAATCATCTTCCAGCCATCCGGGGGCGGTCATGAGGGTTACCAGGGGATTTTCTGGATGACTGAGGTGGAGTTTCTGAAATAGCTGTTGCCACAGCAGCCGCCAAAGACGAGCGGGTCGTCATTCAGGTCACCGACCGTCGCCACGCTGCATTGTTGAATCCCCGCCTACCGCACGATATCCGCCCACAGGGCGCTGGTCTCTTGGGCCTCGCCTACCGTCATCAGCGAGCGTAAGACCTCTGGGACGTTGGCCATCCTCGCTTTTGCCAGTTGTGGGATGCCCTCCTTGTCGGACTCCTTCACCTCGATGATTTCCGCATCCGCGTCCTGGATATCAGGGAGTTCGGTCAGGTCGAATTCGCAATGGATCGTCTGGCCTTCCTGGATCGAGATCGGAGTAACCAGATCGAAAACAATACTGTGATCTGGATCGAATTCGGCCTTTCTGAAATAGGAACGGTTGGGCTCGGACCCCTCAGTTGTGAGCACGAATGGCAGGGAGACGACGAGATCCTCAGAACCGTCATTCTCAATATCGCGACTGCCGCGGACGGAGAAGATAGTGATCGGCTCGGGGATGCCTTTCGCCTCGATGGGCGGCAACTCCACGGTGCAGGCCGTTCCTCTTATCTGCTCGAAGGCGCTCTCGCTGATGAAGACCTGCCCGCGCCCGGCCTTGGCTTCGATGCGTGCCGCCAGGTTAACGTCGTCGCCGATGATGGTGTAGTTGACCAGGCTGCTCGCGCCGACCTGGCCGGCCACGAATTCTCCCCGATTCAGCCCGATGCCCATTTCGATGGTCTCGCCCTGGTTTGCTTCCTGCTTGCAGTTGAATTCGTAGAGCGCATTTTGCATCTCCAGCGCGGCCTGGATCGCGTGCCAGGCTTCACGTTCGACATTCTCCGGCGCGCCCCAGACAGCCATGATGGCATCGCCGCTGAACTTGTCGATGGTACCTTCATGCTTGAAAAGAATGCCCACCATCTGCTCAAAATAGGAATTCAGAAGCTTCACCACACCCTCGGCATCCATGCGGTTGGACATGGACGTAAACCCAACGATGTCAGAGAAGAAGGCGATGCCTGAGCGGCGTTCACCTTCAAGGCTGACTGTCCCGTCCATAATTTTTTCGACAAGCGCAGGCGAGAAGAACCGCTCCATTGAGGTCCGTGCTGCCACTTCCCCTTCCTTCTCTTTCACGAGCTGCGTGTTGCGCACCGCGGTGGCGATCGGTGTGGCGATCGCGGTCATGAGTTTCAGGTCATCATCACGAAATTTCTTGCCGGCGCGAGTCGTATCGATGCTGATGATTCCAAGCACTTCATTCTGGCAGATGAGGGGGACACACATCATCGAGCGGATGTTGAATTTCATCACGCTGACCGCGGCCGCAAAATCGTCATCTTCAGCCGCATCCTGAATCAGAAGGGCCTGTTTGTTGGACATCGATTTCCGGACGATGGTTTTGCTAATCTGGAGTTTCTCTGAGGATTCCTGACCGTCACGGCGATGGATTACCTTGGGCACGAGTTTCTTTCGATCTGGATCGACCATGAGCACAAATCCGCGCTCGGCGTTTGGGAACACCGTGAACAATCGCTCCATCACCGATGGCAGTAGATCATCGAGCTCGAGGATGGTGCTTACCTGGTTGCCGATATCGTTGATGATTTCGATTCGTTTGATCATCCCCTCCAGTTCTTCCTGGGACTGAATGGAGCGGATGTCTTTTGCCAAATCCTGATCTTCGACCTCGACCACAGAAAAGATACTGCGTTCGATATCCTCGTTGTCAGCCTTGTCGGTGAGGTTGACTTCACCGGTCAGCGGATAAGCGCCCGAAGGTGGCGTCATTGCTTCGGGGAAGGCACGTGTCCCGGTTGTAGGGGTGACAGTGGCGGTCACTTGTACTGGTGGTGGGGTCTTGCCCGTTTCGTATCCTGACGAAGGATGAGCGGCCTGGTTGTAACCGGTAGGCGGCCCGGCCCGGAAACAGAACTCAAGGCGGCAGATACGTATCAGGTCGCCATCCCGGAGTTGCACTTTGGTAACGGGCTGATTGTTTACGTAGGTGTGATTCGCGCTCTGGAGGTCTTCGACATAGAAGCCGCCATTCTCAGCAAGAATCCTTGCGTGCTGCCGGGAGGCTGCAGGGTCAGTAAGTACGATGCCGCAGGTAGGAATTCGACCAAGCACCACCATTTCAGGCAGAGAGTGGACATGGCCTGGATTAGGCCCTTGTGTCACTTGTAAGAAAGCTGTGGGGGTAGCGCCCATGTCAGCATTACGGCCATTGAGGGGAGGAACCGCCGCCCAATTCTTCCTCAATCAGCGCGACAGCTAAGACCTCTAGCAAATCGAACGGAGGATTATATGCAATGAGATATGCCAATCAAGGAGGGGGCATGCCCTGAATGGCGGAAGGGCTTTCAAAAGGTCTGACCGGAGCGGTGAGCGGGTCAGTGCAAAATCATCTGCTCCGCCGAGCAAACTCGGCGGGGGAAAGAATCGCTGAATAGATAGATACAATCTTCTGATCCCTTAACCTGTTTTCAGTCTGTATTCCCTTAGCGCCTGTTTCGCTTTTCCAGTGTCCTACATTCCACTCCACGTCCACAGCCATTTCTCTTTATGCAGCGGCCTTGCGAGCCCCGAGCAACTACTGGAGAGGGCGCGTGGCTATGGATTTCGCTCCCTGGCGCTGACTGATTTCGCGAATCTTTATGGGGCCATTCCCTTTTATCAGGCCGCTTCGGAAAGGGGCATTACACCCATCCTGGGAACCTCTGTACCGACCCTGCGCGGCACGGCCGTTCTCCTTGCCCGCGATTACGAAGGCTACGAGAATCTCTGCCAGCTCATCACACAGGTCCATCTTGGCGGACCGCCGGGCGCTGATGAAAGCGAGGTCTCACCCCTCGATTCCGTGGCCGGATTCGATCAGAAGGCCAAAGGCACAAAAGAACTGATCCCACTGACCGTACAGTCAATCGCTCGGCACCAGGCAGGACTGTTTGTTCTTACGCCTTCACCGGATCTGTTGTCAGCTCTTGTCGGTGACATTCCCCATGAATCCCTTCGCGCGGAAATCATCCGGCCGGGACGAAGCATCAACGAGGAAAGGAGGCTCCTGGAGACCGCGCATTCTCTCGGCATTCGAGCTGTTGGCACGACCGCGGCCATGCTGCTCGACCCGTCTGACATTCGCCTGCATCGCGTGCTGACCGCCATGCGCAAGAATCAACTGGTAACCAGGGAACCCGATGAAGATCATTCTCTGGCCGAGCATTTCCTCTGCCCGGCGGATGAATTCGAAAGACGATTCAGCGACCTGCCTGGATCAATAAAAGAGACTCGGGCTGTTGGTGAGCAGTGCTCCTTGCACATTCCGCTCGGCAAACCGATCTTTCCCGAACGGCCCCTTTCCGATGGCAGGCCGGCTGAAGCCGAATTGCGCCAGATGACCGAAGACGGCTTGAAGTGGCGATACCAGCCGGCCACCCCGCGGGCAAAGCGCCGTCTCGAGTACGAGCTCGAAGTCATCACAAAGCTTGGGTTCGTGGAGTATTTTCTGGTCGTTGCCGACATCATGCGTTTTGCCCGTTCACAGCGATTGCCGAGCGTTGGCCGCGGATCGGGGGCGAGCTCGATTGTGAGCTATGTGCTGGGGATCACCAACGTCGATCCCATTCGTTACAACATTCAATTCGAACGTTTCTTGAATCTGTCGCGGAGCGATTGCCCGGATATCGATATCGATTTCTGCTGGCAGCGTCGTGATGACGTCATTGATTACGTATTCCGAAAATACGGCGCGGCGCACACATCAATGATTTCGACGCACAACACCTTTCGAGCGCGAGGCGCCTTCCGCGACGTGGCAAAGGCATGCGGTGTCTCTAACGACGATGTGTCCCGGCTGCAGGGCAGAATTTCAATGGATGAAAATGTGCCGGTGGAGCGTGCCGTGAGAGGAGTGCCGTCTACCATGGATATCAGTGACGATCATCTGCAGCGCATCGTTCGGCATGCGCGGCGGGTCGTCGGTTTTCCGCATCATCTCTCGGTGCATTGCGGCGGCATAGTGACCAGTCCGAAGACCATCGACTCTTACACACCGCTCCAGCGCGCGGCCAAGGGCGTGATCATCACCCAATACGAAATGCGCGCGGTGGAAGACGTCGGCCTGGTGAAGATCGATCTGCTCGGCAACCGCGCCCTCTCGACCATCGATGAAACACTCCGTCTCGTTCACGAACATCGCGGCCTGGAGATTCCTTCGGAAGAGATTCCTGAAGACGATCGGCGAACCCTCGACATGGTGAGAAACGGCCGAACTCTATCGGTGAACCAGCTCGAGTCTCCCGCGATGCGCAACTTGCTGATCATGTCAGATTCGAAATGTGTAGAAGACATCATCGCTGCCCTGGCGCTTGTGAGGCCCGGCGCGGCTGGCGCGGGCATGAAGGAAGAATTCGTTCGGCGAAAGCGCGGCCTCTCACCCGTTACCTTTCCGCACGAGTGTGTGAAGGACGTCCTGGAAGACAGCCTCGGCATCATGCTCTACGAAGACGACGCCATGATGGTCGCCAGCCGCATGCTCGACCTTTCCCTTGAGGAAGGGGATCGATTCCGAAAGGCTCTGAACAAGGCACAGGACGAAGAGGCACGGGAGCTGATCCATTCATGGTTCGTGGAACGCAGCGTGAAGCGTGGCATACCGGAGAAGGGCGCGGAGGACATGTGGTCGCAGATTCGAAAGTTCGGCAGCTACTCCTTCTGTAAATCGCATTCATGCGGCTACGGCCAGGTGGCCTATCAGTGCGCGTACCTCAAGCAGCATTTTCCTGTGGAGTTCATGGCAGCGGTGATGAATCATCACGCCGGCATGTACTCCCGAGCGGCACATATCGAGGAGGCCAAACGATTAGGCGTGATGATCCGTCTGCCCTGTGTGAACCGTTCGGAGATCGAGTTCACGGTCAGCGAGGGAGAGTTGCAGATCGGGCTGTCACAGATCAAAGGACTGAGTTTGCGCAGCATGCAGAAGATCGTCCGGGAACGTGCCGCGGGCCGCCCCTTCGAATCCCTGAATGATTTTCTTTCGCGCCTTACGCTCCAGCGTACAGAAATAGAATCGCTCATCCTGTGCGGAGGTTTCGATTTCACCGAGAGGATCCGACCAGAGCTTATGTGGGAGCTGGGGATGACCTACGACGCGGAAAAGCGGCTCCGTGATTCGCGCCAGCTATTCAAGGGGAACTTTCACGCCATCACCGCGCCCGCCCTCAATGATTTCTCGCCCGAACAGCGACTCAATCAGGAGCTCTATCAGATCGAGATGTGCGCGCACGAACACATCCTCGCGGTATTGCGACCACATCTGCCAAATCGCAACCTCGCGCGCAGCGGCGATGTCCGCGGCCGCCCGGGCACTCACCTTCGCCTGCTAGGCATGCTGTCGGCAACGCGCACGGTCGACACAGATGCCGGCAGGATGATGTTCATCACGCTCGAGGACGAAGAGGGGCTCTGGGAATCGACCCTCTTTGCACGTGAGTACCGAGAGTGCGGCGGAGAGGTAGGCTCATGGGGTCCCTACCTGGCTGAAGGCGTGATTGAAGACCAATACGGCGCAAGAACCCTGAGGCTCGAGGCCATCCAACTCCTCGGCAAAGGCGAGACACAGAATATCGAGCAGCGTCCCCAGGATGAATTGGTGGAGAGCTTCTTTTGAGGTGAGATTGAGTTGGAGATCAGCCCCGCAGTCATCACGCCCCTTCCCTCAGACCTCCAGCTCCTTTCCAGTGATCCGCTTCACCGCATCCTGATACATCGCCGAGGTCTTCCGTACGATGTCGTCCGGAAGGGCCGGGGCCGGTGGGGTCTTGTCCCAGTCGAGCGTTTCCAGATAATCGCGAACGAACTGTTTATCGAAAGATGGCTGCGATTTGCCGGGCTCGTAAACATCCTCCGGCCAGAAGCGTGACGAGTCCGGCGTGAGCACTTCATCGATGAGCACCGTGCGGCCGTCATGCTTGCCGAATTCGAATTTGGTGTCCGCCAGGATAATGCCTTTCGTCCTCGCGTAATCGGATGCCCTGGCGTAAATGCCGATGCTTTTCTCGCGGAGCTCTTCGGCATATTCAGAACCGACGATGTCGACCATCGTTTCGAATGGAATGTTTTCGTCGTGGCCATCTGTGGCCTTGGTGGCCGGAGTAAAAATCGGCTCGGGCAGCTTATCGGACTCTACAAGGCCATCCGGCAGCTTGATGCCGCATACCGTGCCCGACTGCTTGTATTCCTTCCAGCCTGAGCCGGCCAGGTAGCCTCTGACAACGCATTCGACGGGCGCCGGATCGGCCTTGATGGCCAGCATGGAACGGCCTTCGAGCTGGTCTTTGCAGTCTTCGTAGTTCTCGATCGCATCTGGTAGCGATTGGTTGATGACGTGGGTGTCCACGTGATCTTTGAAAAAGTCGAACCAGAAGAATGAGAGCGAGGTCAATACCCGCCCTTTGTATGGAATGGGCACCGGGTTAACGACATCGAAAGCGGAGACCCGATCGGAGGCGACCAGCAGCAGCTTGTCACCAAGATCGTAAATGTCGCGCACCTTGCCGCGGTTGAACAGATTGAGGGAGGGGATGTTCGTTTCAAATACAGTGTTTACAGACATTATGAATCACCATTAACAGAGAGTTTTTCGTAAAGTTTCTTTACACCTTTCAGCTTGGGGTTGGCCTCGAAAGCCTGTCGCAGAAAATCAACTGCGGATTCTACATCGCCGAATTTGACGAGGACTTCAGCCATTTTCTTATGGAGCTGTGCCCGGCCGCCGTTCGTCGTCTCCAGTTGCAGCGCTTTGTAATAATTCTCCCGCGCAGAATCGAGGTCGTGCGCTTTCGAGAGACATTTGAGATACGACTCGCCCAGCCTTTCGATGATCACTTCAAAATAGCAGCGTGCACGGGGCTCTTCGCATTCTTCCTCGTAAACGGCCTCGTAAAAGTCGATGGCCTTCGCAAGGTCGCCCACCGATTCATAGGCCTCGCCAAGCAGAAATTTGCAGTCGAGGTAATCGCGGGTGTTGAGCCGGGCCAGCGGGTCGACCAGTTCCGATTTGCTTTTCAAGGCTTCGTAAAGGCGTATGCCTTCCGGATTATTCTTTTGCACGAGTTGGTCGAGAATCGCTTTGCCAATCTTGGTGAGCTCATCCGGCCACGGCCAGTTTGGTGCCCTGTTCCTGCTGCGGGGTCTTACGAACAGCCGATACCGCACGTCGTACTCATCGCGCATCCTCGGATCGGACAGCGTGTTGTATGCCTCCGATACCACGCGGAACTGGCTCTGTGCCCATTCCTGTTTCGCCGGGTGAAGGTCGGGATGATATTTCTTCGCCAGCCGTCGATAAGATCGCCTGATCTCATCCGCCGTCGCGGTCCACTGGATCTCCAGGATGCGGTAGTAATCGACCTGTAGCACGTTCATCTGAGGGAGGAAGGGCAGGAGTCGGAGAGGTGCCGGATTCTATGTGTGGGGCTCTCTTATTCCAATGAGTAATGGAAGAATGGAATGATGGAATGATGAAGTGCATTCTTCCTTTACTCCTTCTAACAATCCCCTCCTCTCATGCTCGCGTCCTCAGCATCGGCCTGTCGAAGCCCACTTTCAAGAAATCGCCGGTGTGCATCGATTTTGTGCCGGGAGGCATGAAGTGAATCGCAAATGCACGGCGCTGGCGATCGGTCGCGTTCGGAGCGCTGTAGTGGAGGGTCTGGCAGTGGTGGAACAGCGCGCCGCCGGCAGGAAGATCGACAACCACTGCGTTCGGGGTATCAGCCTGAGATTCAATATCGAAGAGCGCGCTCGTGGACTCTGACCGGACGTGTTCGAGGGGCCTCAGATGTGATCCGGGTATCATCTGCATGGCGCCGTTGTTTACTTCTACATCGTCCAGGGTCAGCCAGCATGTAACGAGATTTGCGGGAGAACATCTCCAATAGCCGTTGTCCTGATGCCAGAAAACAGGGCCGCCGTGGTTGGCCGGCTTATACAAAGCCTGATCGTGGAAGAGTTGGATATTCGGGCCGAGGAGGGCCTCCATCATGTCCAGAATTTTTTCGTGGTATATGAGCCGGCGAAAATGGATGTTTCGTTCGCACATCTGCATGATCTGAAGCATCTGTTCCGGCGCCTCATTCTTCTCTTTCACATCCTGTGTGTCGTCAATAGTCAGGTTTCGAAAACGCCCGCTCTGACGAGCCTGCTCAAATTCGTGGTCGTATTCGCGGCGATAGAGATCAATCTCTTCGTCCGTTAAGACCTTCCCGATTCTGACGTACCCGTGTTGGCGGAAGTGGTCGATCTGATCCTGGGTGAGCGAGGTCTGAGGCTGTTCGTTCTGTGTGTTGGACATGAATTCTTCTCGATGCTGTCTGGCAGAATTGTCAGTTGTCACGCCCGCATCCCTTCTGTTTCTGACGGCAGCGTAAAGGGGATGAGAAGCAGAATCGTCGGCTGTCCGTAGAGTACGGGAGTCTATTTGGATGGCAATCCTTCAGTCTGAAGCAGGCAGAATGCAATAGGCATCCTGCACGACTGATGCCTGAACTTCCAGCGTTGGACAATGGCAAGCACGAGCTTGATTCGGCAGACATCCGATGCACGAATCAGATTCTGCGGGCAAAAGATTTGCCAACGCGGGGCCGTTCTGATATCTGCGCAGGACCAGCATGGCAGGTAGCGCCTTTCAGATTCTCTTACTTGATGGAAATACCCATGGCAGAATTTAAGGCGATTCAGATAGGTTGCGGCGGGAGGGCTCAGGCTCATGCGCAGGCACTGGCGCAGGTCGGGCGTTTTGAATTCTCAGCGACTTGCGACCTCATTGAGGAGAAAGCGAAACAGACTGCAGACGCGAACGGCGTCCCGCGCACCAGCACTGATTTCCGGGAGCTGATGGAATCAGAGCAGCCGGATGTAGTCGCGTTCATCGCGCCGCCTGCCATCCGCAGCGAAGTGATCTTGCCCATTCTCGAGTACAAGCCAAAGGCGCTGGTTATCGAAAAGCCGATGACCATTGCCCTGGAGGAGGCCGAGTGCCTGGTTGCGGCCGCGGATGAGGCGGGCACCTGTTTCGTGGTGTGCCACCAGTGCCGCTACGGCGAAGACATGGTCAGGCTCCACCAACTCATTCAGGACGGCCGGCTGGGCAAAATCGAAAAGATACTCGTCAACTGCAAGCTCAACCTGATGGGACAGGGCACTCACATCCTCGACCTGATTGAGATGATGCTGCCCGGCAGCGAGGCGCACTGGATCATGGCGCAAATCGACGGCGCCGGGGAGCTTTACAGGCAGGGCGGCCACCACCATCCAACTTGTGACCATGCCACTATCCAAATCGGCTACGGGGACGGCGTGATGGCCCTCGCATCCATCGGGATCCGGTCTCCTGACGTTCCGGAGACACTCAACAGCATCGCGCTCGAGTTCCAGGTCGCGGCCATCGGTTCGGACGGCTATGCCGAAGCCATCATCGGGCACGGTTGGAACGCTTTCTTCGCCGATGGGGCCAGCGACTGCGGCCGCGGACCCAGCTTTGACAAGAACGCGTACATGACGCAAGCGCTCTACGAAGAGGTCGCCGACGTGCTGGAGGGCAAGAAAGAAAAACACCAGGCATCCGCCCATGGCGCCCTGCACGCGCATCGCATCATTACCGCCGCATATGAATCTTCGCTCCAGGGCCGCGCCATCTCTCTCCCTCACTGTCCCCGGCCCGGAACGCTGGCCAGAGTTCGCCACGCAGTGGCTGCACGGCGGCCCGTGGTCGCATCCACGCTCATGTACGGGCACTATTCCCGAGAGGATACTTTGCGTGAATTAGCTTCCGCGGGCTTCGAGCAGATCGACCTCTGGATGCTGCCCGGAATGGCAAGCCATTTCGACCCGGAAACGGAGGACATGGATTCGCTCAGAACCGAGCTTCAGCGGCACGGACTCTCAGTACCGATGGTCTCTATATACGGCAGCCAACCTGTCGAAGCCAAACTGCGCGCGGCACACGAGCTCGGCGCAACCGTCGCCGTGATGGGAGGAATGAACGTCAAGGAGTCGCCAGACCAGGTGCAAGCCTTGAAGCCCCTGCTCGACCTGGCGAGAGAGCTGAGGCTCACGCTTGCCTTCGAGAACCACATCAATACTATGGAATCCATCGAAGACATGCAGGCGTTGCTGGATTCGCTCGACCACCCGGCCGCTTCCATTTGCCTGGCACCCACTCACCTGGAGTTTTGCGGGCAGCATCCGGAAGATGCTTTGGCGTCCTTGAAGGATCGGATCTCGGCCGTTTACCTTTGGGACATGGATGTCTATACGCCAAGTGACAACGCCTCGAAACACTGGCAGGACGGAGACGCCCAGACGCCGGGGGCAAGTGACCTGGACTTCCGCTCTGTCCTGACCGCCGCAGCTCGCTACGCACCTGAGGCGGTCTGGTCGTTCACCTGGCACGGTACAGAGGACTGGGCTATCGAACGAATCACGTCCGGGCTTGTCCGTGCGGCCCGGCACATCGACCGCTGCCGCCCGCTTCAACCTGATTCTGTATTCTGGAGGTAAAAACGATGAGCTTTCGTGTTGGCTGTTTCGCTCTGATCACACCTTTCTCAAATTTTAAGTCACAGCTCGAAATCATCCATGACATGGGGGTGAAGTATGCGGATGTTACCGATGGGAACGACGGCGCTTCCATGGCCGTCGAGTACGGGTTCGGCGCGTCCGTGAGCCTTGACTCCAACCCGTTCGACATCAAGCGGGCCTTCGAAGAGACCGGCATCACGCCCACTTCCTACTGCGCGCACGCCAACCTGCTCGACCCACCGGCCCCGTGGCGTTTCAGCACGCCTCAGATCCTCAAGGCCATCCGGAACGCCGCGGCCATCGGAATCAAACACGTCATCACCACCGAAGGCGATCCCAAGACTGATTTTGCCGAGAGCATGACCTGGGACGAAAAGCTATTCGCCATCAGGGAACGCCTTTACGAGCCGCTCCGGCTGGCGGCAGACATGGGCGTCGAGATTCTGCTTGAACCGCACGGTGAACTGACCGATTCGATCCGCGGTCTCGACGCCATCCTCGACGCCTGCGGCGCGCCGGACAATCTGGGCATCAACATGGACACCGGCAACTCCTGGCTGGGCGGCGCCGACCCGGTCGAAATGACAAAGCACTTCATCTCCCGCATCCGGCACGTCCACTGGAAAGACCTCCCGGCCGAGATGGAGGAAGATCGCGGCAAGCTCTACGGCTGCGGCATGGCCACCATCCCCCTCGGGGAAGGCGTCATCGATGTGGCCGGCGTCGTAAAGGTGCTCCAGGATGCGGGCTTCGAAGGCGACACCACCCTCGAAGTCGCAGGAGTCGAAACCATGCAGGCATCTATCGAGTATCTCAGAAGCCTCGAACCGAACATTGGGTGAACGGGCGTATTCTCAATCATCTGTTGTGGCTATCTGTTCAGCGGAGAATACTTCCAAAAGCGTCAGCCAGTACCATCGAGGGCGACGATGAGTGGGCGTCGCGGAGCGTAGCGAAGTCAGACCATCCTGACCGGCCGCTGACCACTAATCACGGCATCACCTGCCTGCCAAAATCCTGTTCGAATTCTTCGTTGCTGCCGTAGGCCCACCCGAAGACCGATTCCCAAATCTCCGCCTTCTCCATGCAGAGGTAGAAGAAGACCTTCCCGTGCCATGGGCGGAGCGATTCATAGACGGCTTGGAACAGGCGGGTCTTGATCTCATCCGAATAAGTAAGCTTCCCGTGCGGGTCGAATGACTGTTCCATCTGCAGAATCTTGGTGGGACGGCCAAGCTCACGAATCTTCCGGACCACCGGCTTGATCATGGTCAGCGACCCAAACGAGATGAAGGCAACTTCCTCGAATGAGAAGCTGTCACCAACAGTACGCGCTGTTTCAGGATAGTCCGAGTCCCAGCCCTGGTAATGGATGATCGGATGGAAGTGAAAGGCGACTCGGATGCCGCGATCGGCCACGCGGCGAGCAGCATCGATCCTGCGTTCAAGTCTCGGAGTCAGGTGCTCCTCACTGGCGATGACCGAAGGTGTATTCAGCGACCAACTGCACACGATGTTCGGAGGCACGTCACGCTCCAGGAAGTAGCGCACGTTGTCCGATTTCGTCTTGAACTCCATCAGAACGTTGGGATGGTCTTCCGCAAACTGGCAGAGCGCATCGAGGATGCCGTTGCGATTGCCCCATGCGAGCGAGTCAGACGACTGCCCGGATCCAAAGTGATAGAAACGATCAGGCTCGATGGGTATCGCACTGATTTTCTCTGCGAAATCCTCGTCGAAGACAATGTCCTTCCCGTAGAAAGTCTGGATCGAGCAGTAGCTGCATCCGTACACGCAGTGCTCGACCGCATCAATCGTGAGAAGGTTGCAGCAGACCGTTTTCGGCGATGCCACGGGGCACATTCCATAAATCTTCTTGTCAGACTTTTCGGTTCGGATGGCCGCAGCCTGCCGGGGGGCCTGAACTGCCCGGCAGTCGTTCTGGTAAACGGGCAGTGTCCTTCGCCACCTCTTCATGCGTTCAGTGAGCTTTCCGAGCAGATGTTTCTTCAGTTCGCGCCCATGCAGCTCGGCCATCGAGAGCTGGCCATCCCACCAGCTTTTCAGATCGCCTTCGCCCTGCATGGCCAGATCGCGGCAGCATTCGACCACCTGCCGGAATTCCTCGAAGGTCAGGCGATGGTCGAATGATATGCTGCGGATGGTCTCCTGTTGCTCCGGTTCGAGCTTGTTGTAGAGCGACCAGTCCTCGAAGGACTCGAATTTCGCAGCGTAGTCGAACTGAGCGCGGCTTTTCATTTCCTGGACTTTCATACTGGTCTGACCTCACGGGAGGGCAAACATAGATAAGGAGCAAGAGCTTTTTGAGATCTGCTTCAGAACTTCACGCGGTGTGCGTGTACTTTTCTTGCTTCTATATTAATCGGCGTGCGAAATGTTTACCGGGCGAAAACAGTCACGCAGGACAGTTCGTAGGATAACTGAATTCAAATAACGGGCATTATGGAGTGAGACCATGACAGTAAACTCTCAACGGTCAGTACATGCATCTATCCTGTGCTGCGCCGTCTGCATCGCCACCACGGATACGGCATCTGCCGCCGGAAATGACGCGCGGTCGATACTCTCGGCATCCGGCATCAAGGGCGGCCTGGTGGTGCACGTGGGCTGCGGAAACGGCCAACTCACCGCTGCGCTGCGCGCGACGGACAAGTTCCTCGTGCACGGCCTCGAGCCCAATGCCGCCAGCGTGGCCGCGGCGCGGGCCCACGTCGAATCGGTCGGCCTCGCGGGCAAGGTGTCAATCGCACAGTGGAGCGTAGGCCGGCTGCCCTACGCGGATAACATCGTCAACCTGCTTGTTCTCGAAGGCACACCCGCGGTCGCGCCGCGGGAGGCGCTGCGCGTCCTGTGTCCCGGCGGGGCGATAATGGAGAAGCAAGGTGAGGAGTGGGCTATGACTTCCAAGCCGCGGCCGGCCAACATCGACGAATGGACCCACTTCCTGCACGACGGGGGTGGCAATGCGGTAGCCCAGGACGAACGCGTAGGCCCCCCGCGACACATCCAGTGGCTCGCCGACCCCCTGTGGATCCGCAATCACCACACGCTCGCGAGCGTCAGCGCGGTCGTGTCGGCCGCGGGCCGTCTCTTTTGCATCATCGATGAGGGACCATCGGGCTCCATCGAAGTGCCCGCCCGTTGGACCCTCGCGGCAAGAGACGCATTCAACGGCGTGCTGCTATGGAAACGGCTGATAGCCTCGTGGGCCTCCCATCGACGGAGGTTCAGAAGCGGGCCCGTGCAGCTCACGCGCTTGCTCGTAGCCGTCGGCGACCGCGTCTATGTATCCCTTGGCATGGACGCGCCGGTGACAGCGCTGGACGGGACGACCGGAGAGACGGTGAAGACTTACCCAGGCACCGAACACGCGGAGGAGCTCGTGCTGCACGAGGGCGTGCTGCTCGTGCTGACCGGGGCGCCCGCGGCAGAGCAGGCCGCTCACGTGGCCCAGAGGCGGGGGAAGCCCAAAAAGACAGACCCGGCAACCCCCAGGCACAAGAAGACCATTGCTGCCTTGGACCCGGACACGGGCGAAATGCGATGGAAGTGGAGCGACCCGAGCGCGGGCGAACTGATGCCGCTCACGTTGGCCGCGGCCGCCAGGCGCGTGTTCTTCCAGGCCGGCCAGGGCCTGGTGTGTCTCAGCCTGGACAACGGCCGCGAGCTCTGGCGATCCGACAAAGCGAATGGCGCGAGGGCAAAGCCGCGTCAGCCGGGTTGGTCCGTGGCCACCCTCGTGGCGCGTGACGACTCTGTCCTGTGGGCCGACGGCAGACAACTGAGAGTGTTTGCCTCTGGCGATGGCAAGCTCCTCTGGTCGTGCTCGTGCCGGCCTGGCTTCAAATCGCCGGTCGACCTGTTCGTCGTAGGTGGTCTCGTGTGGTTTGGACCCGGCTTCACGGAGGGCCGTGATCTGAAGACCGGGGAGGTGAAGAAGCGCAGCAGCGTTTCCGCGGATCTTCAGACGGCCGGCCACCACCATCGCTGCTACCGCAACAAGGCCACCGACCGATACATCATGACCGGCAAGCGCGGCATCGAATTCATCGACATTGATGGCACGCAGCATTCGCGCAACAACTGGCTCCGCGGCCTGTGCCAGTACGGGATCATGCCCTGCAACGGCCTCATCTACGTGCCGCCTCACTCGTGCGGCTGTTACATGGAGGCCAAGCTCTTCGGGTTCTGGGCCGCTGCCGCGAACAGGCTCCCGGATGAGGCGCCCATTGCTGCGAAGACGCGGCTCGCCAGAGGCCCCGCGTACGCATCTATCAGCAATCAACAATCGGCGGCCGCAAATCCGCACGACTGGCCGACCTACCGACACGATGGGACCCGCAGCGGATCGACCAAGGTCAAACTCTCGCCCGGACTTAAGACCGCGTGGCAAGCTCAAGAGTCGGGCAGGCTCACCGCGCCCGTCGTGGCGGAAGGGCTCGCCATCGTTTCCGCCGTTGATACGCATCGTGTCATCGCATTCGACGCAGACACCGGCAAGCTGCATTGGAGCTATACACCCGGGGGGCCGGTGGATTCGCCGCCCACGATACACGCGGGGCTCGTAATCTTCGGCTGCCGCGACGGCTCCGTCTACTGCTTGCGCGCTTCCGATGGAGCTTTGGCCTGGCGATTCCTCGCTGCGCCGGAGGACCGTCGCACGGTCGCTCTCGGGCACGTCGAGTCCGTATGGCCGGTACACGGCAGCGTACTTGTAAAAGATGGCGTTGCCTACGCCGCGGCCGGCCGATCTTCCTACCTCGATGGCGGAATTTTGCTCTACGGCCTCGACCCGCGCACGGGCCGCGTCCTGCATCAGACCCGCGTGTCGAGCCAGCACGCGACACTCTCCGACCCTCCGGCCAAAGATCGGCCGCCCACGAAACGTATCGCCCAGAATGCGGCCGACTACAAGACACACCTCGACCCGGACAGGAGCGACGCGTTTTCCATGGCCGGCACCACAACGGACGTCCTTGTAAGCGACGGGCATTCGGTCTACATGCGGCACGTGCGATTCGACGCGACGCTGGCGCAGCAGCCCACGCTCGGCCGGCATCTCCTCTCCACTTCAGGGCTCCTCGATGACGCGGAGAACCACCGCTCACACTGGGTACTTGGCACCGGCGACTTCAGTCGCACCGGAGTTGCCTATTCGTGGATCGCAAACTCCGGCCGCAGCCGCTGGAACTCGCGCCTGGCCAGACCGTACGGGATCATGCTCGCGTTCGACGAAAAAACCGCGTGGGGCGTGCGGAGAAGCGGGTATCAGCTCTTTTCGCAGCCAAACAAGCCGTTCGCAAAGGACGAGGAGCCCAGGCCAGACTTCCAGCCTTCACGCAACGAGCCCACGAGCATATCGTGGACCTGGGCAATGAGTCTGCCGGTCCGCCCGCGGGCCATGCTGTGCACGGAAGAGACGCTGTTCGTTGCCGGGATGCCGCGGCAGTCCGGCCCGGACGGGCACAGCGCGTTCGAGGGCCGAAAGCACGGCGTGCTGCTTGCCGTAGCAGCGGGCAACGGCAGCAAACTTGCCGAATACAAACTGGACGCTGCGCCCGTGTGGGACGGCATGGCAGCAGCCCAGGGCAAGCTCTACATCTCGC